>Ga0210059_1000520_pt1 | contig 49770 bp, 29 predicted proteins | sample Ectturendosymbi2_FD_188042 | JGI IMG/M metagenome (GOLD analysis project Ga0210059, IMG submission 188042) | Ecteinascidia turbinata endosymbiont from Florida, USA - Sample 2 (SPAdes) (version 2) | ecosystem: Host-associated > Tunicates > Ascidians > Unclassified | place: Key West, Florida...
CGTCGTCCAAAAAAAAAAAAAAAAAAAACTAAAAACCTATGACCTGTCAAAGCAACTAGAAGAAGGTATTCGAGTCTTAACAAGTTTGCTCGGAGTTAAATCTTCCTCCATTAAATACTCTTCCTTTTGTGTGCCTCAAAAGGCTTACAAAGTAACACTTCTAAATCGTTCTCTTGATCCCGTTGCGTATTACTCAAATTAATTTGTGGATTGTTATGTCAACCAGAATATAATTTAGCTCAAAAAATGCGCTTAAGCATCAGGTAGATTGAACCCCATCGTGTGTTTTGATCACGAATCGAATTGCAGCTTTTCTGCCAAGTTTCGTGTAGATGCGGTCTATCTTGGGTCGTAGCAGCAGCTGGAAACTTGCCTAAATTTTGTCAGAAGACTTAGAACAGCAGACACTTCGATAAGCATCACGTATTGCCAATTGAAGTGCATGAACACCACATGTGGTAAATATCGTGACTCTTACTAACTTCTTCGATTAAGCCATCTAAAATTTAATGCTCACTTTCATCTGTATCAAAAGCAGAACTTCCACGGTTTTCACAATCTTCAATTTCTTCATTCTGCTTCTCTATCGTGCTTATCACGTTCGATACACTGTCGGTAACGGCGCATACACTCTGCTTCTTTTCAGTTTCCAACTCTTTCCGAACATCAGACACGAGGTTTTGCAAGAAATCGCTTGCATGTTCGCTTCTCATATCGGGAACTGACAAAGTTTTACTTTTGACCTCAACGCTTTCACAAAACCATCGGACGTTTATGGCAAAATAATTTACTCGAATCCTTATGCATGCCTCGATTTCCAAATGCATGAATTTTCCAGCGAGGTCTTGTTTCGGTTGTTGGTTTCTGTTTCTTTGCCTCTTCTGTCATCATATTTCTGATGTTGTTTTCATCCGAAGAAATCGAAAACTTTCATGCCATCTTTTCATGCCGTTTAGATTGGAAATACTCCGTTTGCAAGGTTTACAGAAAAAGTTCTGGGGGCAATTTCACGATTTATGCGTCCAAAACAAAGGCGTTTACTGTGAAGTTGAGACGCATTTTGGAAGTTTTCGCTTTGCGAGGTGCATGAAAAAGTTCTGAGCGCAATTTCACGATTTATGCGTCCAAAAACGAAGCTGTTTGCCATGAAGTTCAGACGCAGTTTGGAAGTACTCCGTTTGCAAGGTTTACAGAAAAAGTTCTGGGGGCAATTTCACGATTTATGCGTCCAAAACGAAGCCGTTTGCTGTGAAGTTGAGACGCATTTTGGAAGTTTTCGCTTTGCGAGGTGCATGAAAAAGTTCTGAGCGCAATTTCACGATTTATGCGTCCAAAACGAAGCTGTTTGACATGGAAAAAGTGAAGACCATTAGTTTTTTGGTCATTCACTAAAACTGGTTGATAAAAAGTTTTTTCGATGAAAATGGACGCATTTTAGGAAAATTTACAAAGGGCGCCTAAGTTTGTTTTGATCTTGACGGCACTTTTTGGACACCAGCCGACTTACAAAAATCTTAGAGGGAACACTGGCCTATTCTATCAAGTAAGAGTTATCCAATGTTACAAATGACACATTTATAGCCTATAGAATTTTAGGAACAACCATCATTCTGACGCAAGTTAGAACTCTACAGAACTGTGTAACTAGGTATGCAACAAGCGTTACTTACAAACACGCATGTCGACCTTTCCTGCTGCTTTTGGTGTAGTATTCCGCGTTAAACCTTTGACATATATCTACTGTACTTAAGACTAACCTAATTGCTGTGTGGCTAATGCAAAGCCGCCGTATTAAAAGTTTCAATTCCTTGGATGTATATGCATTTCGTAATTTCCGACTACCATAACAACAATCACAATTTCAAACTGGCTTAAAGAAAAACACATTAGACTTACTTGATAGAATGCAAAGCAATATAGCGTTGAAGAAACAAGGTTAGCGATGAATTAAATTAAAATCTGCCCAAAAAAACGAATAGATGAATTCACAACATGGTTTATTCACAAACGTCAAGGGGAAACACTTCATTGGCGGAGTTGGGCTCAGGAACGAAAAAGTAATTCGTCATGAAATCTTCACACGAATTTGAAAAATATATTTTTTTTAGAAAAATATTTTTTTTCAGTTTCAAGGACTTTGCCAATTGAAAGATCTTTCTTTCGAGTTGTTTTGTAAAAAAATTTTCTTTTTTCGCAAATTGTTTTCGTGGAGAAAAAGTTTTTAGTGATTTTTTTAAACAACAAAGTTTTTACATGGCGCAAATGGGTCACTATACACATGCTAGCTGCTCAAGCATACTCAGCATGTTTAGAATAACGAAGAATTAAACGGGTGTGCTTCTCACCAGTCAGTGTTGAATGTTAACACAAGACCTGTGCTTGCATTTAATTTGTGACAATTCGAATCTAGGTCAATTCTGACCACGATTTGTCAAACAACGAATCGTGATTAATCACCCGCAGGCCGCAGGGGTGCAGTGGGGCGGGACCGCGATTCCACACTTTCATGTTTTCATTTGTAGTGTAATGGAAGTGAACGCTTCATTAAATACTGGGTTGAAAGTGAGTTTGAGGGGCTGTAGAAAATGGCTCGCGTTTTTGGGTGCGTCCCCACACTTGTCAATATTATACCCCTGATCAGCCTCGTCATCATTTCTAGGAATGTACACCCGCCGTAAAGTTTTCGGAAGTACGGTGACTTTTCAGCACGGTTACTATCTAAGTTACGTGAACAGTACTTCTGTGCAATCGAGTAGCTCCTTGATTATCACGCTTTCTTGAATTTTGCCAAAAAGCTGTATGCTCACCACGATTTATTAATCACTGACGTAAGCACACAACATTATCGCTAAATTACGTTCGAAGTCGTCTCGTTGTTTTGTGTGTGACGTACCGTATGTGGGCTTCGTGCTTCAGCTTCTTTCGCTTCATACAATAAAGTTGCATTAACAGCTGTTTTCTAAACGTTCAAAATACTTTCACTTAAAATCAGGTTTTGCGCTCTTTATTGCGACTTACTAAACGTTCAAAGTTGACCTTGCAGTCTTCCTATGTTTCATTACCAGAACGTGGTGCACTGCGGTCCAGTGGGGACAGGCCAGGCGGCCAAGCTATGCAACAACATGCTTCTCGCCATCTCGATGATCGGTGTGTCGGAAGCAATGAACCTAGGAATTAGGTAAGCGACCTGGTACCGTGTTTTGCTGACTGTAAAATGAGCATTAATTATAGTTTGACTGGTGTGGTCAATGTATAAGTTTTAGTGGTCGTGCGGTGTTTGTGAACCAGTTAACTTTTAAATAATACCGCGTTAATTTCCTAGTGATTATGTACAAGATCCAGCCGTACTAAAGCGATACTACTTCTGTGCGCCACACGAGTCTTCGTCGATACGTCGTAAAGATAAGAAAATGGCAAAAGACTATTTTTGGTTTGTTGGTGATTTTGCACCCAAATAATATGCTTGATTTGCATTTTGCACCCAAATAACCAAAAACAGTCTTTTGTCGTTTTCGCGAACATTGCGCTTACAAGGTTTCTTGTATTCGTTTGAAGTCAATATAAAACTATCCCCATTGACTGCTTGATGTTTTTGGGCAAATATGATAATAATGAATGCTATTTACGCGAGGCTCAGAAAAAAATTCAGAGGTTTTGCAAAAACTGTTTTTTAGAATCTGCGTGTTGTTTGTTTCGAGACATATGTGTCCACTGTTTTGCTGGTACTATTTTTAAGTTTATTTTTTATGATTACCGGAAAAGTAGCAACATACCAGTTTGGGCGTAAAATGTTACGAAAGTAAAGTGTCTGTTTTAGCTAAACGTAAGTTTTTTGGTCCTGTGTGGATACAAGACTGAAAAATTTATGCTATGTAAGCAACACAGACTCTCAGTGATTATTTCGTTGCTATGCCAGAAATGAGCAGACTACTAGTTGAACAGTTGCTATCAGGAAGCAGCACATGTTTTCTGCGTCATTAACTCCTCGTCCAGGAACTTTACAAAACCGTTTTGGCCGAAAATGAACTGAAGTTGTGTGCTTTCAGACTGACCGTGTAGAAATAATCATATATGTTTAGTGCTGCAATTTTTCACCAGTGGCCTCCTAGTCTGAAGTCAACTTTTTGGTTCACTTCCAAAGCTCTCCTTTTGCATCAGTTTGTCTTGTTTTCCACTTTACCTTCCTTAATCTTGCGTCGCTCCATAGTTTATAAAAGTTTGTGTTCTCTACCACCTTTCGAGGTATGCACAGTTAACAATAGCTTTGCTTGAAGTCATTCTTATCTTTTTTTTTCTTCGGCATTATACTGTTTATTCGACGTCAACGGTAAACGTTTCCAAGGTTTTTCGTTTTTCCAAGTTTGTCGTATGCTATATTGCTGTCACAGCTCCAGATTTTTATCTGACGTTTTACCACGTATTTGTCTCACGTTGTCTTTAGTAGATACATATTTCTTCACTTTGTTAGCATTTTACAGGGTTCCCACGCGGTATTGAAATGTGAAATCGGTTTTCAGCCCCTTGAAAAAGTATTGAATTTGGTCAAAGTGTACATAAAGTATTGAAAAAGTATGGAAATTCCAAATTCAGCCATTTGTTTATGAATTCAATTTTGTTTTTACCACTGATGACAGTTTTACAGATGTTTTTTCCATTACGTTCCATGAATAAAATATAGGAAAAATGAAGATAAATGATGGCATTAAAGTTTTTTCATTTAGTATTAAACAGGTGTTGAAAAAGTATGGAAAATGTTTTTGAATATGTGTGGGAACCCTACTTTGACTGCCCCTTCTCTTTGTGGAGTGTGCAGCTTCTCTTTTCATCTGTGTATTAATTCATCGTTTTCTTGTGATGTGATATTGCGATTGATTAGACGCCGGAGGCATAGGCGTAGCCAGGGAGGCCTAGGGGGGCATGCCCCCCAAATTTTTAGCATGACTAGTCATTTTGTGCTTTGAGAAGTGGCGTCCCAAACCAAAATACTGTTGCTCGCCTAAAGTCAAACATTTTGCCCAAAAAAAAGTTGTGGGCTGGCTACGGTACTGGCCAAAGGTACACCCGTGTGGTTTTTAAATGTTTCTATGTTGGATGGTCTTCGCAAGGGCTAAGAAAATCTCGCTATTTGAGTTGAAATTACGTACGTCCCTTTTTCCGGCATAGACCGCAATTTGTAAGCACTGTTTCCAACTCTTTCTTGCAGATAGTTTGCCACCAACCTTTCAATGAATGAACTATCAGATGCAACCCGAAAACAAGCGAGCGGCGCGGTCAATTAGTAGGGTAGCTGGGTACATGGTTGATAAGACAAACTGGTCTTGTGAATGATTACGGTATTGTCACAGCAACAGAAAGTCGTTACCACACAGAAATCACCTTCGGTGCAAATTTTCCTTATTTCTGCTTTAGCCATCATGAAGGAAGACGCTGGTCAATATACCAGTGTCGCAGTACCTGTAGGTATTGTTGGAATGGCCATAGACTGTTATCTGACCTTAGAGTGTTGGTAAAACGTTTTATTAAGAATAACAACCGTTGCAAAAATCTTTTAAACAGTCTTGTGTGCATTGCGCGGTTCTTGCGACCAACCTACCGCTTCTAATTGTACTTCTATGAAAGGTGCGTAAGGTGACATGCTGCTATACACGCATTGCTTCTGATGTTGCTTCGTGCATGCTTGAAGCTTGGTTGCCCAGGAAGATCGTTGCCGTTTTGTGTCCAGAACTTGGTATAGAATCAACTGACTTTAGGAAACGTTTCGCATCTAGGTTTTGCAAATGGTACAGATACATTCTATAAGAAAGCATTGTCAACAGGATATTGAGATAGCATATAGTTTTACTTGTCTAGTATGCACAATTTCAAAAGTGACGGGGAACTGTGTTTGTGAAGTGCGATGTTACCTGTGAGACTGCTATATTCACAAATGACTTTTTGATTGAAAGCAGTTTGATTATGCTTTATTTGATTTTATAGTGGTCTAAAATTCTCAAACAAGTCTTTTCGCTGAAGGTTGGGGTTGGATCCCAAGGTACTGGCAGGAATTTTCAACACCTCAAGCGGAAGGTGTTGGGCATCTGACACATACAACCCAGTGCCGGGTGTAATGGAAGGTGTGCCGAGCAGCAACAACTACCAGGGTGGTTTCGGCACAGCTCTTATGTACAAGGTGAGACGTTTCGAGTGGAAAACTTAACCGCGTTTAGTCCTGCAGCTAGGATTTTTCATTTTCCGGCAAAATGTTTTCAAAGTAAATGGTCCGATACTTGAGCCCTGCATCAGGTACGCCGCCAGGCCCGTTGACACAGGGGGCATTCTGGGGAAATGCCCTTCAAATTTTGTTGTGCCCAGAAATTTTTTTCTTAAAACATATAATAAAAACAAAAAAATTTTTGTGCCCCCCCAAACCCTGAGACCTGACTACGGGCCTGTACGCCGCCCGCCAGGTGCATACGACCCAACTGGCTCCAACGGCTCAGCTGAAGAGGCGCTTCACGTGGGCTCGTGTTCAACACAAATGTAGCGAAAAAGAAGCGCAACGATAGTAGCAAAAGTGAAAGGAAGACAAGAAAGAGTTTTGAATAAAATAGCTGCTTGTATCAGGTCTAAGCCTGAAAAACGTTCTGGCTCCACACGTGGCGCAAATCGACTACTACTGGTTATCTCGGCCATTTTGCGTGTAAATTCATTACCTGCATTTTCTGAGGTCTGTCTCAACGTTCAGCTGCAGTTTTCAGCAGAATTTGTGAATACCATATTTTGATGAAACAATCTGTCAGCGAGTTGACTGATGGTCGTATCGCCAAATCACCATAGCTCCAAATGATCCTTTCGTTGCGTTTTAGCAATTCACTGGAGGTTGTATTTTTGTTAGTAGACGACAACGTTTCCCAATTTCGTAAAATACCTACTGGATTCTACGTCTCACGGACATCGTGAAAAAATTTTCAATTACAAAGTCTGTGGACTGAATATTAACCCTGTGCATTGCTTCACCTTGGCTTTGGTTTGTGAGTTACATGGCAGCAACAGTAAACTCACTTTCGCTGCGCTATTCTGAAGCAACACAACCGTAGCACAGTGGTTCCCAACAACCGTCGCGAGAACTCCTCTACGTGCCGCAACACAATAATGCAAACTAAATTTGGTAGCTCGTATGTCATGCGTAAAACGCATTATCCTAAGTGGCAGTTTGCCTGATACCGTACGAAACGTAAATATTTGAGTTGTTTCTACACATTGCTGTTTAATGTTTAGATTATCTGAAAAGCACTGATCTAGTAGTAGACAGTAAAAAAATTTGGAACACGCTGAATATTCCTTAATTCCAGCTACTTTGTCGCGCCATGTCCCTCATGACGTTCCGCTTGCATAAAATGTTTTTTTCAAAACCTGACAATAGCAACTTTTTTCAAATATAATTTAATGGTGCACTCGAAAAAGTGTGTTTGACATGGAAGTGTGGCCCTTCTAGCTACATCCGATTGGACCAGATTTTAATCTCCGTAGTGCTGCTATTCCTTGATTTTTTTTACATATGGCGTTTGCCAGGATGACTTGTTATGATTGGAGGAACCTCAAATCAGGGTTCCTACTAGAGGTGTCACGGGCTCATATTTTTATGACCCGGACCGACCGATACCCATCGCAACAAATCCGTAGCCCCACCTAAATTTTGGCCCGTACCCGACCCGGCCCATCAAAAAAGCAGTGTCTATGTTGACTGATGAGGTAAAATCACTGGTGGATCTATTTTGCCTTCAGCCTAGCACGACTGGTTGAAATGGTGACATGAGAAATTTGGATCGCATGACCTGCGTAGTTGACTGTTACGTCTGTAATGGCTCAGTCCAATCGACGAGTGTTCTCATGCTTTCAGTGCTGGCAAGCTGTTAACAGATTCTTGTCTGTGTTGTTGTAGGCTGAACCCTAACCGCTTTCTCTTTGCGTATTGTTGCATGAACGCTTCAAACAACCGTGTTCGACTAAAGGCAGAATAGCTCGAGCACAGCTATTGCTTCATGAGACAAAATAGACATTACCTAAAAAAGCATGTTAGATGAAAAGTGGTGCTATCAGCAACAAATTACATTTCAATAGGGCATATTCACTGATAATTGGTAGTTCTTTAGTGACCTGCCCTTGTATTTATATCAAACACAAGAGTTAAGTGATTCAAAGCATTATATAATGAAATCAGGGTGTTTTAAGACCCGAATCGGGTCCCTAAAATTTCAAATCGGGTCCCTAGAATCAGAGAAAATTATCATTGGGTCCCTAAATCAGAGAAAATCGGGTCCCTAGAATCAGAGAAATCGGGTCCTTACAGATCCATACCGGGTTCCTAACATTTTCCTTAAAAAAATCTGATGAAATAGTTACAATCCTGGTGATCTCCTGAAAAAATGGGCAACAAAAGAAATGTCTTTCCAAACTGACCAAACAAACTTTGGGATAAAGCAGCTTCACAGAGCCAAATAGTGACTGTGTGAAGTGGAAATGGGCATATCTGTGAATTAGTGACGCAATTAAAAAAAACAATGCCTTTTACAGGTCTTGGTAAAAAATGACATGTGTGCAAAATACTTGCATTTCTTTACCGCTATGGTACAGTAACATTTAGGGAGTCTGGATGGAGACATATAGCACGACAAATACCTTTTCCAACAGCACTTGCTGCTAATTTTCATGAAACTAAGCATTTTCATATTTGTGGTGTAACCAAACAAATTACTGTATCAAGTAAAACAAGTGAAAGACATACTTGGCAAGAAAACACGTTAAAAAAACAATATGGTTACAGTTCTAGTGAAAAAAACTACGCAAAGACTTGTTAGCATGACTGCAATTGCTTGAAACTTACGTGGTTCCAGTGTTTGGTCTAAGTGACCTACATGTTGTAACATTTTTGCCATTGTCAGTTTTAACACGCTTGTGACAAAAATTGTCCGATAATTGTTGCCATGTGCCACACTGCAATCATGAATGCTGTGCAGTTTTGAAAAACATTATCAAAACAAAAGAGTAGGATATTGACATTGTACTTGTCCATAAACTTTGCCAAATTGAGTTGATATAAATCAGATACTTAGAAAAATTTAAATAGTTTTAAAACATTGTTTGAAATTGATCTTCTATAGGTAAAAGTCATATATTTTCAAATTTGGTTTTGAAGACTTGTACCGGTTGGACAGCAGTTTTATAGGCTCGTCCCCAATCAAAAACTAGTCTAAAGTGTTTGTACAGTTAATGAGAACTAGTCACTGCCATTCCACAGCACAGCGAGCACATAACACACACACAGCATACATTATGCGTTGTTCGCTCGCAGAGCTCAGAACTCCGACATGTCCACCTGAGGGCGATGCTAACGACAACCCACGTCATTAAAAAAAATTCTGGATACTAACAGACCAAATAAATTTTCCCAGCTGGAAAATCATCCGAGTTTTTCCAAACTTTTCGAGACTTCGTAGGAACCTTGTCAAATCCTTTGCAGTAAGGAGAAGTCCTGTGGTCTCTGAAACTGTGTGGGTCTACTACCGACGAGGGGAAAAGACTGTTCTTGCCATAAGATGTTGGCAAGTAACTGCATTGCACTGGTTACTCGTTGACCGATCTCCAGCCGCTACATGTTATGGAACAGTGCAGCCGTAACTTGCCTGTCTTGACTCTACTAGTTCATAGTTCATAACAGCGCAGCCTCTAACGTCCGCTCACTACTTTCCACAGGACCTGGGTCTCGCGCAGATTGCTGCAAATGACACGCAGTCATCGACGCCGTTTGGATCTTCTGCTTTGCAAATGTATCGGTTGCTGTGCCAACATGGATATGGCAGCAAAGATTTTTCGGCAGTTTATCAATTTCTGAGCGGCAAAGACGATTAGATGCAAGATTTATTGATACACCGTTTTACCTATTCAGTGCCTTTGATCTAAATCAACGTACGACGTGGTTTCTCGACCTTTACAAAGTTTTCTCCTATTCTATAATTGAGATTTAAATGCTTGTTTGTATCCGATCCGTTTCTTGCTGAAAGATATTTCTGCGCAAGATTTGGCGGCGATGTCAATACGTCACTCATTCGTTAACGCATAGTATTTCAGTTCTTGGACGAATATCTTTTTAACATTGTTGATCTGCGTGAGTATCTGCTTGTTACGGCTGGAGTTACACGATTCTTCTGAATTATTCGCGACTGTCAAAATTGACCTCGTGTAATACACAATTGCGTTCTTTCTTCTGCACTTTTCCCTGCAACTTTCGACATATAGTAGTCGCATTTGCAAATACGTGTAATGCGGATAATTACGAAAATAAATAAGAAACTGGTGTCCCGGTGCTCTTCATGACGTACAATGCTTCAAAAACACGAATAATCTCCTAATTTTATTAGTAGCAAAGCGTTGGAAGGATGGTTGGTTGGCTGTCGAACGAGCAATAGGTATGTCCTCACACAGCTCTTTCAGTAGCAGTTATGTAAGCAAGCACCAGTTATAGCTCTTCTTTTTCGTTTCCTGGGTCGTTGCACAGCTCTGCGGGTTTCAAAAGATCAGTGTGACAAGTGTGTTCACATTTGCGACCATGTTTTAATACTGCAAGGCATTATTTGAGTACAAGCGGATCACCTGCAATTTCGGCGCAGATTTTGACGGAAGCATCGGGACTGGCTTTTTTCAAGTGATGCAAAATATCGTCTTCATAGTCTTCCACTATAGATTCGCACTGGAAAGAGGATTGTTTAGGATTAGACTTTCTCGCATTTGACCGTGGCAAAGACAATTGTGGGGCCCTGACCCCACATGCTAGCTGGGAGCATAGAATTTACATAATATGAATGGATCTTCGTTTACTTTTTAACACGGGTGGTTTCGCGAGGAAAAACCATACTTCAACATCTATCATTACACAGTATTTTAACTGCTTTTACTTCACCGCTGGATAGCACCGTGCGAGATATCTGATATAATGAGTCCGAAGGCGAAAAATGTTGCAAGTAATCGTTTTTTTTATTTTTAAGTTGCTGCAAAAAATCAAGGCAATCAATAAATTTTCCAAATCGGAAACGTGTCAGGCAGGGGTGTAGTGGGGTGGGAACGGCCTTCCCACACCTTTTTTACATTTTGCTTTAAAATGAGTTTGAAGCTGCTTTGAAATGGCTAGTTTTTTGGGTGCTTCCCACACCTTTTTTGTTAACACTTCACCCCTGGTATCAGGTCGATTAATTCACGATTTCCATTGCAAGTAATGAAAAAGTATAACTAGGCGAGTTCCTAAAGCCTTACGGTATAGAAAAACTAAAGGCTTGAGGAACATACGTATACTTCGAACGTGGGTTACGAAGTTTGATGAATCTTGCTTTTACTGTTCATCGTGCTGGAAGCAGCATATTTTCGCATGTCCTAGGCCTGCGCTTGGGTTGCTAGTCTCCATATGATGCATGTGCTTAGTTATTGCATGTACTACACGCGTGGGCTTACATGTGCATCGTACTTGCGTGAGAGCATCTACATATGTGGCTCCATTGTCAGTAACATGCTGGGGCAGGCAGGGCCGGCCCTAGCACACGCGGGGCCCCTCTGAGCCGTGATTTTATGACGTCAACCGTGTTACGATCGTTGTAGAGGGCAGATATACAGTACAGCACTAACCCTAGAATTGAACACGTTTGCTAACGTTCCAGAGGAAATTTGCTAGTTCTGACGAGAGCGTTCTTTGTTAACAATGAAATTTATATGGCGTTTCTACTGAATTCTCAAGCGCAAGGTGTATCTGGCAAAAATGAACAATCTAGCCAAACACCATGGCGCGGGGCCCAATGCAGCTGCATCGGCTTAAGGCCGGCCCTGGAGGCAGGTAAGATGTGTGAATCCACGTCCTTACCGCAAATTTAACTTTCTTTGTCTTCGTGTCTGGTGGGGTATCGGCGTTTTGCTTTTTGCTGTCTTCCATCAGTTGACTGAAGTCGACGTCAGAGGACATTTTACCGTCGTGAGTAACTATCCTTTTAAGCCTGCGAAAATAATGTCCGATCAAAAGTTCCGGCCACACGAGATACTGAATACAACGTTGCCAAAACGCCTTCTGCCATTAACAAAGCGCAGTGACATTGGGGAACCAAATTAATGAATTTTTTCTGCATATTAGCGCCAGCAGCTTTGTTTTGTGATCGCAGAAATGCATAGCCCGCGAAATATGAAATGAAATATTTTGCGGCACAAATACTTGCGTCACGAACAGTGCCTGATAAAGGCAGCGCGGGGCCTGCAGCATGGAAGTAGCGCGGGGCCCTAAGTTAAAGATACACTTGAACAAGTGGTAAATCATAAAATCAGTGGGCATCCATGTGACTATCATAAGGCATACTGAATTCGCATAAACGAAAGCCTGGTCATAAACACAACTTGGTGGACATTGTGGACTACATATCTTTTTTTTGCCAAAAACGCATACGCGTATCTTTTTACCAATAAGGAATACATTACTGTACAGCTCACAAGTACAGTACAGAAACAGTAATTACTGCTTCCAGACTCATCAACAAATTTGATCATTGCTGCAGTGTAATCTAAGTATCAACGTCAAAGTCTATTGTCAAAAGCAGCCAACCTACTACTTCAGATTGCATTTTATAGATTTTGCCGCAGCGAATTTGTTTTATGATGCTCGTAGTGTCTATTTCACATAGAAGTTAATGCTCTGTAGTACTCTAGAATCAGGCTGTTCAGCTTGTTTTTTCTAATGTTGCTCCGTTAATGTATATTCTGCTAAGTTTAGAAAATGACCGTTCTCCGCTGCAGTTGGTCAACATGAGTTAAATAAATGCGCAAATCATTTCCCACATTTGTAAAAGAAGACTCTCGTAAATACACTACCCAACGTCTAATGAATAGATGCCAAATCCATAGCTGACAATAAAATTTATAGATTCGCCAAAGAAACACAGATTTGAACAAAATCCCAGGTAGACACAAAAGTAGGTGAATATTTCTACTATCTACCATATCTAGGAATCTGTAAGTCACAAAACGTGCGAGTGAATACATGCTATAAATTTGCTAATGAACTTTTGTGTCTGTCGGAATTATTACATCGCAGTAACATGGACTTGTTTGCATTTTTGGCGGAAATCTGAGAGAATTTACAATGATTACGTCTTCATTGTGTCCTGTAGCTAATCTTTGAGGTATGGATTTTTCAACCACTACCTTAAAATTGCTGTGTGTACCACTTAATCTTTTTATTTATGGGCTTGTTTCATTAGTATCTGTCACTTGAATTGCACCTAGCTGATATTTGCAGCTTATACGGTATCATTTGCTTGTTCATCAGTTATGCTGAAGACTGAAGTACCTTGATAAAAGAAGATAAAGAAAGATGAGACTAGAAATACTAGGTATAATGAAGCATACTCTATCTTTAAATCACCGCTACCCAGTTGAATCCTAAAAGCCCAGACCTTCAGAAGAAAACACAGAAAGGCATTGAAAACCCCAGATCTAGGGGCAAAACCTCAGGTTTGGTGCCACTGGTCAAATCATTTTGAAAGTACCGAAAAGGCAACGCAAGTTTTAGAACAGGTGAATGTGACGTAATGATATTTTTTAAGAAGCCGTTGAAATTGCTGCAATTTCGCCTCGCTGCTTGACTGGTCCCATACGTTTGCACATGACTGTAAAATACTTTAACTTTCAATTCACAGTAGTCTAATGTGAAAGCATTCAATTGAAAACTTTCGCTTAGTTGCTTGTGACAAATTTGGTAAAATAGTGATAAAATAGTAATCAGACTGAAAAATTTCTATACATATAAACAGGGGTGGATATTAAGGGAGGCGATCGTTTCGGTCCCCCCTTTTGAGAGTTTCGCGCTTATTTTTTGTATTGTTTTGTTAACAACCTTATTAATCACTCTGGAGCCACATTTCACAAGCTCTGAAAACAAGTCATATGTTTTGTCAAAAAAAAAAAATTATGTGCAAAGTGATAACAGGGCCTCTCAACAGCTTTGTTGTGTAGGCAAAGAAAAAATTAGAATAAAATGACTTCAACCCAAGTACAGTGTGAAGTGGACTTTCACGCAAAAGCAAATTCCCACACAAAATGAAAAATTACACTTGGTTTCAGCGAATAAAGTTTCTGGAATAGCATGTGTAAAATATAGGTCCTTCTTTCTGAGTTTGCCACGGGCACCTAAATTCTAACGTCCACCCTTGCACATAATAAAGAACAAATTTAACACAAAGGACCGCGGGACCCCAGGAAGCCCGGGACCCGTAGCAATTGCTACATTTGTTACCATTGTTAATTCGGCACTGGTCATGAATTACATTTCAGTGTCTTTTATGGATTGAGATCAAACCTGCAACGTCTACGCATGCTACAACTGTGCAGAGAACTTGGAAAATGGCACAAAAGTTTTTGCAAAGTTCAACAGGTAAGTTTCAGCTCATCACCCTACAACGGTACAGCATTTCTGCTAAGCTTTGCTGAAACCTGTCAACAAAATGTTGGCGTTTCAAGAAAAAAAAATAATGTCAACTACCGTGAAAACAAGAAATTTCGAATGCTGTTTGGAAAATTCCGTGTGCCAATAACATTTTTATAATCAAACTGCTCGAAACCGAATTGCTACCAAATTTATTCGTTTGTGCAAGGTCGATATCATGTTTTTAAAAATCTCGTTTCGCGCCAGCATCCTCCATCCTGGAGAAGTTAACTTTTTTTAATGATCCCATCTCTCCAAAAAACACCTCAGTGAAGTTCGGTGTTGCATCTACACCAAATTTGTAACAGGTCGTTTCCTCCTCCGCTAGTCAACAAAAGCAACTTCCGTAAAACACTAACGTGGGTTCTCCTGTTTCTGCATCCTTGGCTTCAACATAGTTATCTGACACTTCATCACATACTTTTTCCAGCAGTTCAGTCAGGTGAGTTTCGGATCTTGCGTATGATTTCTGAAAAAAAAGCACTATTGTTTCTGCGAATAAATACTGCAGCATGCAAACGTACTTCACTCAGAACCGTCGCCAGAAAGTCTTCATTAGGAGGGGGCTTTACATTCCAAATTTGACAAAAACCCAACTAATTTATCGTGTTTCATATTTCCTTTTAAGGGGGTTAGAGCTCTGTTTGGGGTAGTAAGCCCACGAAATCTTCCCCGTGGCAACGGAAATGACTGCACTACATGTTGTGACCAGAGGTGAGCGAATATTGATTTTTTAACTCCTGATCCATATCCGATAAATTTTGTGAATATCCATATCCAATCCTGATCCGAAAATTTCTAAAATTTAGTATCCGATATCCATCCGTATCCGAATGCGACACTGGTTAAACACAAAACAAACAGGCAGTGGTTATAGGTCCACCAGTGGACCTTCATTTTTGAAAACTTATTCATCCATCGCCCGTAACATGACGCTAATCCATGACAAGTGTGCAGTAGGCTGGACTACGCTTGGTAGAAACTTAGTAGACGTAAACCTATAACTTATTAAACCTAAACCAGACATCTGACCACAAAAGTTTGGAAGCTTTTGAAAAAAGTAAATAAAAACAGGTACCATGAAAAGTGCAACCCCTATAACCAAAACAAATGGTGCCCGATTATGGCAGGAGTCAGCACGAAAACTTTTCACACAGTAAGGCACGTCTACCTGACTACCATGACAGTGCTGCCAATGTGGCAAACTCAGCGTTTTATTCTGACTGTGTCGCTGCCAGCGGACCTATTTTATAGCCACTTCCAAATAAAAACACCCTGTCATTTTGTGACCCAATCCACAAAAATAACATCGTATGTTGTGCACTTTCAATTGTAAAAACAGAAAATTAGTGTATATTTTGCTGCCAGAGGTATAGCTCTGCTGTGGAACTGTAGTGTGTCTGGCTTTGTCCACTTATCACACTGAGTTCGTGGCACTAGCAGTTAGTACGATGAACCTGGTCCAAAGGGAATTCCTGCTGTGTGAATGGTCGTCGTTTGGACTCTCAGCATTGTTGTTTAGGCTGGGCTGGTAGAGACGACTCTTTTTACGGGAAAATTTTTGATGTAAGCTAGTACTTTTTTATTAAGTTTTGAAAACCAGACACAGGTTTACAATTTGGGTTAGGGTTTTTGGTTATATGGCAAAGAAGATCCGCAAATCGAAGGATATAGTCCTTGTCACATGACCAATTCCACCTGCATCAGCTAATTGCAAAAGAGCTCCAGCATTCAATCAATTGATAAAATACAGAAAACATATTTTGTAACACTGAGAGTAGATCACAGTATAAAATATAGTAAAACTAACGTAGTTTACAAACACTACGAACTTAAACTGTCTTTTTGCAAAGGTTGACCGCATAAAACTTGAGGTAGAATGTTCAAAATTCTAACCAAAAGGAAATGTAGTTTAAACACTGAAATAGACCAGGGATGGCCAACAGGTTGATCGCCGAGTGTCACTTGGTTGATTGTACCTGATTTTGCATTGAATATTTATAGAGTGTAGCAAGGGATCAACATGAAAGTTTATTGCCCAGACTAATCTGAACCCCTATTTTGTCGAACAAATAAAACAGTCAATGGGACCTTTCTGTAAGTTAATTTCCAATTGTCAACTGATCTTTAAGCAATGCAATCACCAAGTACAGCCAACCAGCTTGCTATAAACCAGAGTTCTTTAAGCACCGGGACGTGGCCCGGTGCCGGTCCGTGAATAAATTGCTACCGGGTCGTGCGGAACCAACGCCAAATTTGTCCAAAAGTGAGTGGAACGACTGACATAAGGAATATACTGCGGGTGCCATTGACTACCACAAACCTACAGGTCGGACCATCTTATTACGGCATGGCAAACCCAGATCTTTCACTGAATTAGTGCCATGATGATTTACGAGTTGCAATATATTCGCATATGCCAAATATTCATTATTTTATTGAGGGCAGGTCCGAAAAATAATGCCAGGTTGACACCGGTCGGAAAGTACGAAAAAGGTTGTCGACAAGTTAGCTATTGATGAGCGAACCGGCTTCATGAAAATTTTTTTTTCAAGACAGGCCACACGGTACGAAAATACATGGGGCAAGGTTTAACACTAAAATCCCCTGTTAATTTTTGGGTGACCATAAGCAAAAACCAACCATATTTTCTGCAGTGTAAAGAGATTGCAGTGGCTTGCAGGAACCGTGGGCAAGCACTGTACCGGTGACAATTGTGCGTGCTAGATTACTCTTTTCCTATTGACTAATTCATCACTATAGTTGTATGGCAACATATAATCAGGACTACAGGGAAATACAATGCGTCACATCGTTACGAAGGCCATAAATGCCACCTGCGCAGAGACAAAAAGTACATTTCTTGTTTCAGAAATGAACCTTAGCGCTATTCACTTAACATCGGCAGTGAGGTTTCGCGTGAGTTGATACGTTTGTGACTGTTAAGTACGGTTTACACGACTCCGCTTTTACACCATGAGCTTAGTTCCTGCAGAGCCTGTAAAAGAAGTGTAAACAAACCTGCACAGTGCGCGTTTTGCCATGCGGATCAACTCTGTAACTTCCAACATTGATTTTCTTATTGGGATCAACCTGGTTTATGCTGTGTTCAAGTTCACTGACGACAGCTCTGCATGCTGTAATGAAACAAGAAGAACGAACTTTGAAGTTCTTATACATAAAATGAAAGAAAATGATGCAAATGCACAAAACGTTAAATTACATTGCCCATTAAAAATCGTTCGGGTACACTCAGTCTTTTTCGGTAAGTTAAAAAAAAAACTAGTAATTACGTAGAAGAGAACCATTAGGCCCTGAAATAAACGTTTAGCTTATCCACAGACTCCAACACTCATCTAGCTAATGTGGGTACCTGCAATCCGAACAAGTATCCAATACTTATCGATCCTTGTCTGAGCCTGGCCCACCATTGGCGTCGGCTGTAACACTGGAGATGCCGACTGAAACACTGCCTTTAGAAGGCGTTCACGCAATTAGGCAAATGGCTACAACAAATTTGCACAGGTTCGGCAATTGCTTCATTTTTTGCTAACTTAAAATATTGTGGAATTCAACACACAAGGGCAACCCATAAGTTAAGGATTTATTTATGGATGGGAAGTCAACGCTATGAACACTGGTCCCACGCATGATTCCACAGATTTTGCCCGAGCACCACATTTTACAGCGTTTACATCAGTGGTGCTACTCTCAAGCACCCTTTGAGCGGCTCTCAGCCGTCTTTCAGTAAAACCTCCAACAGTTTGTATGAAAGACTGCAAAAAACAAAACGTGCAAATCGACTTGTATTAAAATGTTTAGTGCGCTCTCTAACAAACTCGCAGGTCTGGATTTAGCTACATTTAGCGAAAAAGTTGAGAGCCACTGATTAACTTGTTCCAAGCATCGGCACCCTGCACCGGGGCTGTTTTCTTGTGAGTGATACCTAACACCATGGGCGTCCGCAGAAATTTTTCCCGAGGGGGCAGCGTCGACATTATGCTTATCGTTTTCAGGTTGCTGACGATGCAATGCAATTGGACGTTCACAAAACGCTTTACCCTTTCCAAACCACAAAAAACATGTTACGGCAACTCTCACAAAAACGCGCTTCGTAGGCAGCAATAGCCAGGTGCTGTATATTACCATAATTTACACAAAGGGCTACTGCAGATTTTCAAAACGGAGCAGTTCTTTTCAAAGAAGCATTGCCATGGTCTTGATTGAACAAAAGAAACTTTGCCATAGTCTTTAATGAAACCGCAAATTGTGATTTTATTTTACCTAGCAAGACTGTCGGTGTCGCTTCGAAACAAGAGCTGCAAACGTCTGACATCTTGTCAAGAGCTGCAAACGTCCAGGACAGTGGTTCTTAACCTGGGGTACATTTCCCCTGGGGGTAAATTTTATCTTCCAAGGGAGTAAATTTACTGAATCATAAATTGCATCAAATGTAAATTTTTATTAATCATTCTAAACTGTAGGAGTTTACTAATTTCGTATTTTTAAGGAATGAGCACCATTGAGTGTATTGGAGGTAAAACTGGCAATTTGTTTGATAAAACGGTAAGATGTGTAAAAAAGGTTAAGAACCACTGGCCTAGGAGCTCACTCAGAAATCAGAACTAAGCCTTAAAGATTAGGACGCATTCCCACAAGTCTGCATAGACGTATTCTAACATGTCACGTAGTTTTATGTGTGAAATGAAGCCTGCATAAGCGTAGTTTGATCAAGCTATTCACTCAGGCACATTGTATGGATGCCGGAGAACCGGACATTTCCACCCTGCTCTTCAAAAGGAGGGTAACGGGGACGGAGGTGCCTTTTCATAATAGTATCATAGGTAATTTCATGGTTTATCAAGATCGACTTGAAACAAATTTATTGCAGCTATTCGCGCACCCAGAAAATTCAGAATGGTTTTCTGCAATTTATGTTATTGTTTTTGAGGTCAACATTGCTACTGAACAGAAACAAGCATAATTGGAAACTATTTTTTTGGTTTGATAAGTTTCCATTGCCCTCAACTCTTCTACTCCTGCCCAGGGAAGCTGTGATCACATTATGGTGTGCCGATTTTTTCCCACAAGATTTCGGCGCTAAATTGGCACCCAGGTTTTATTTAATTGTTCAAATTCGACTTGGAGTAGTTTAATAAATTAATACGAAATTACTCAGGAAAAATTGCGATTCAAACAAGATACATCTGCACAAAGCATTAACAACAGACGTACTGTATTTGCATACAGTGTGACAGCTGAGAGTGCTTAGTTTTCACTGCGGAAATTGTGTCAACTATTGCAGGTTTTATTATTTTATACCGCATGTTGCTGTATTTCGCAAAATGAACAGTACAGAACCTGACTTTTACAAAATTTTACGGTTATAAACAAATGTTCCATATCTGCAAATCCATATCTGCAGTAGATATTAGATTTTACAAATATCAATATCTTTTTTGGTGCTCACAATGCTTTCCTTACATCATACACGTGGACATACTCGCCAACAAAAATTTTTTTTCGAGTGCCGAAAACATTTTTAATGGTTTCTGGGTAATTTTCAGCTGTTGTGTCCGAATTTTACTGACATCTGTTTCTTTGAATTAGCTTTAGTTTTTGAGATTTGACAAGACAAAAATGTCAATTTTACTATCTCCCAAATGTGAACGCAAATTCTGTGTCAGTAACATGCGTATTGGAAATGTCTCTTAGGTAGTGTGCATTCCTTGTTCGCGATCAGATACTCCAATTTGTCCAATTGTTATTGTAGCATCCCATTACTTCAGGAATAAGGTATTGAAAACACTCTTTGCAAGTTATTTAACTCCAGCCGGTGTATTTTGTCGTACTGTATATCTTTAGCTTTACAAATTATTTCCTCAGCTTTCTGCAAACTGTTCATCATGAGTGAGTAAACCACGTAATGGGAGTGAAACAACAGGCTTATTCTGATAAGCTGCACTTTCTTTGTATTAAATTACCCAGATTCAGAAGCTGCTGGGCGACCTGTGCCTCACTGTCAGGAAGCGCCTGTGCCTGAATTTAGAAATTTACCTGACATATCCATGAAATATGATGAGTTTCATGAAGAGGTAGAAAGCTCTGCAAGTGACAGCAGTGGAAGTCTGTTTCTAAGTAGTCTAGAAATTCCAGAGCCATTCAAGCAGGAGTTGACTTATCTTTTCAGGGATCTCAATTTATCTACAGAAGCAGCAGAAATTTTGGCATCCCGACTCAAAGACAAAAACGCCTTAAACCAGAGCTCCAATAACATTGTATTATACTGTACGAGAGAAAAACATTTAGTTCCATATATTTGCCAACAAGAATTTTTTTACTGCAAAGACATCCAAGGGCTGCTGTTGAAAGTGGGAGTGCCACAATATAGAGCTAATAGTGGCGCTTATGCACAGCCAGTTCGAAAAGAACTTTTACAATGTGTATTCCTATACAGTGGCAACAGATACGCATTTATCCTTAATGGTAATTCAATAAAACTCAAGGAGTACAGCAATGAAATAGTACTACAGAAACTGGATTATGACTCTCACCAAATCTGTCTAGACTTGAAGATTTTTATTTTTCTGCTTGGCTAGCAAAGTAACTATAAAAAATATCCATGTTTTAACTGTGGGACAGCGAAGTGCATAATGATCACTGGGTGAAAAAAGGATGGCCACCTAGGAATTCCATGAAAGTTGAAGTTACCATCATTGTGGTAATTATAAACGGCGCTGACGCTTCTCTTAATTGCCCGCCTTCGCAATTACGTAGTTTGCATTCTTATTATGTTCACGACTGCCGTACTTTGATACGTGTCATTGCGCATTTCGATTCGGTGCTGGTTGGTCGAGAGTCCGACTCTCGGCAGGATCTTACCAAGACCTTGTAAATTGGTACTGTGGCCTTCTTACCAAGCGTACAGTGTGCGGAAGAGCTGCAGGGAACATATCCAGAACGCAAAAACAAACCGAGTGAAACGATACCAGAAATTGTACAAACTCAGTCGTGGCTCTACAAGACCATTCTAGTTATAAAGCGCCAACAACAAACCACCATATCACAAAAAAAATAATTCCGCATTTCAACCTCATACCGTTCGCTTGTATGCAGCGAATTTGCGCAGTGTTCCTTTTGTTAGCTTGGCTCAGGTACTTTTGTTAGCCTGGCTAGCTTTATTGTTCAATGTTTAATCACGTTTGTCCTGATGTGTTTTGAGGATTGCAACTCCTCTACGATTATGCTAAAAGGGAATTAGACCAAGTGTATCTGAAGAAGGATCTAAATGACGTCTATGCGCTTCACCACCTACTTATGCGAAAACAAAGACCTGCTGAAGACGTTGCTCAACATAGCCATTACTGAGTCGGTTCGGTATTCGTCGCATTTTTTGCATCCCAGCCGTTTTCTTCTCGTGACTGATCATAAGGCTCTAAGCTTCTTGTTTCGCCAATCAGGTCGGGGCAAAACAAAGAACACCAAAATTCAGATGTGGCGTGCCGAATTGGACAATTTCGAGTACGACATCGTTCATCGTCCTGGTCGAGATAACCTTGTGCCCGATGCACTGTCTCGCTCCTCTCCGACTTCATCAGTCACCTTTAATACGGCTCAAGGCGCATTGCCCGACCTTACGGGCATGCACAAACAACTTGGCCATCCGAGTGTCACTGGGCTACTTCATTTCGTGGGCACTAGAAATCTTCCATTTTCAGCTTCTGATGTCTGTGAAGTTTGTCGCTGTTGCCGCGTCTGTGCGGAACTCAAACCTTCCTTTGTGAAACAAAATGATGTGACGCCGCTGATAAAAGCCACCCACGCTTGTGAGAGACTCTCAATTGATTTCAAAGGCCCTGTGAAAGGTGCAAATCCTTACGTACTCATTGTTGACAAATACTCGACGTTTCCATTTGCATTCGCATGTCGCGATCAATCGACTCCTACCGTCACCAAACATCTTTCGAGTCAGTTTGCTCTGTTCGGCTATCCTCAGTATATCTACAGTGATAGAGGTTCTTCCTTAATGTCTGTTGTTCTGAAACAGTATTTATTACCTCGAGAAATAACTACCAGTCGGAGCAATCCCTACCACCCTCAAGGAAATTCCCAGTGCTAACGCATCAACTAGACCGTGTGGCGTGCACTCAAACTAATGCTCCGCGACCAAGGCTGCTCTGAACAGGCGTGGGAGACCGTCCTTCGGAAGCTTTGCATTCCGTAAGGTCATTGGTGTGAACGGCTACAAATCGACGCTCCATGCTTGGGCGATCTCTACCGAGTTGGCTGATCCAGCCAGGACCTGTCATGTTGAGAAATTGTATTCGCAACAAAAGTGAACCTCCCTGCAAAGAAGTTGAATTGATGGAAGCCAATCCTATGTTTGCTTACGTTCGCTTCCCTGGTGGCAAGGAATCGATCGTTTCGATTAAGGATTTATCTCCACGTCCGTCTTTTCATTGGGGAACCGGCAGATTCGAGAGCGGTTCGAGGCGTTTAGGATCGGGGTCGAATTAAGTTGGACGACAACCTGCACCCAAGCAAGTCAATTTCAGTTTTGTTCGTTTCACATTTGGCATCATTTAAGCGTGAGGTTTTCAGCTGAGGCAGCACGAAGAAAAGCCTCTAGACGTCTGTCATGCTCTGCTTGATCAGTGCCCAAATCAGTCATCGTCAAGAGAAGCGTAAGTACCAGAAAGTTTGTACTGTTCAACAGGGGCGCACGCAGGGGGGCTGAGGGGTTAGAGCCCCCCCTTAACGGAAATCACCTAAACACAAATTTGTTGCTGACATTTGTCAAAACACGAAACAATTCCGCACATGCATACATAGCTATATAAAGATTTCGATTATCACTAGTGGTGTAGTGATCTGTTACCTTGTTATGTTACGAGTGTTACACTTCAATTGCAATAAGCAAATCGTGCTAAGACTATAGGAAACCCTGGCTGAATGTCGCTTTTCGATAAAGACGTTGCGATTCATGAGTCACAATGGCATTGAGAAAAACCGCTTCATACATGCAATGGCGTAGAAACTCTGCACGTGTTGCGCAATGCATTACGATTGGAGTTGTTCCTCCTGTAGTTCGAATTTCGGGTACCGTGATAGTCAAAAGAGTGCGAGGAAAAATGAATAAGTTTGTAGTTGTACAATGCAAGCGGAAAAGGAGTTCGTCAAGAGAAAGAGACTTTTGCAAAAGAGATAGAAATGACACTAGCTCGTGTTCAGAGCCTGCCAGTCAAGTATTCAGTAGTGAAAATGATATCGGTAACTTCGTTGGAGTTCCCCTGACTGATGCTAATCGACGAAAGGTATTGTTTAATTGCTGGTCCCCTCCTTCAGGTTTGTCGTTGCCATGTGTAACAGTTGGTGCTCAAATCGAAGTTTCCAGAAGCAATGGTTAAACTAATTTACATGGTTAGCGTACAGTAATATTTACAATGGAGCTTTTTGCAAATGGTGCGTTGTGTTTGCTCCTCAGACTGTCAGTCGTAGCGCAAAACCTCCCGGCTCATCAGTTTCAGGACCACACTGCAATTATAAAAAGGCAAAGGAGCATTACAATAATCACTAAAACTGTCACTATCATAAATTATGTGCAGCCATGTTCGATAACTTTGTGCAGACAGATGCCGACAAATCCAGAGATATACGAAATGCTTTAAACAGCAGTCGACAGAAGGCTGTTGAGGAAAATCGAAATCGTCTTTCCCATATCATCAAAACTATTGAATTTTGCGGTCACCAAGAAATACCATTGAGGGGTCACAGAGACGCTGGTGCATTTTCACTGAACGAAACTGATTGCAATGACGGAGTTTTTTAAAGCTGCCTTAAGACTACTTCGAGTGGAGGCTGCTGACAAGCAAACATCTGACCTGTTTTTAAAGGCTCCCCGCAACGCTTCATATTTAAGCTGGAGAGTGCAAAATCACATTATATCTTTGATGGGTGGTGCCATACAAAAGCAAATAATTTCTGATATTTCCCAATGCAAATACTTTTCGATAATAGCGGATGAAACGACTGATTTAAGTCAGAGCAACTTAGTTTATCCATTCGGTTTATCAAAGATACCAAAGTGCACGAAGAATTTTTGTGTTTTGTTCCAGCTTCTTCAACAACAAGCAAGATCTTGCATCTACGATTCTCACCCAACTATCTCAACTTGGGCTTAATCCGGAACATATCTCCTGAAGTGCAGCCTTGGGTAAATAAGCGGAAGAAGGAAGATGTTAGCACTGTTCCTTCGAGTGCCATCGAGGCACTCTGTGCTTGCCATGCTGACATTTATCCGAATGTCTACATATTGCTCACCATTTTAGGCACTCTTCCTGTATCAACTGCTACAAGTGAGCGCAGTTTCAGCACCATGAGACGTCTTAAAACCTATCTAAGATCGTCGATTGGAAATGAGCGAATGACAGGACTTGCACTGCTTTCCATACACAAAGACCGCCAGAGAAAAAATTATGAATGACTTTGTTGCCAGCAGCAATCGCAGATCTGATTTCGTGCTTTAGCATATATAAAATTTGTGAAAGGGATTATTTCACAAAAGGGAAAGATTTGAAATGAATATTGTACGACAAGCAACTACTTTGCCCATGGCCCTAAAGGTAGGACATACACTTAAGAAACTATACACATTAACTGTCCGTCGGTGTATTCGTGCTATCGCTACGATTCCATTTGCCGTGACGGTTTGCTGGTAAGAGAGAGTGAGAGATGTCACGTGCTTAGTAGGCCAAATAAGCATGTATGGGTTGCTCCAAGAGCCTCCTGAAGAGCATCTGTCCCTGTCCATTCTGTCATTTCAAAATTTCTACGGCGGCATCTGTTTGTACCTTGCGCAATTATCTGTAAAGTTAGTGATACTGATATGTCGGCTAAGCTTTGTTTGCTACCACTGCCTCGAATATGTTAGATGATACACTAGCAATTAGCAAACGCTTGTGCTGCCTTTTACGATTATGTGTAGAAACTGTTGTTTCAATTCTGTTTTGGTGATTTAACAAAGGTATTTTGCTTTTGGTATCCACCAACAACCATGTAGTGTGGCTGTGAGATAATTCTACGATCTGTAGTGGTACTGCAGTGCATTTTGCTTGTCTGCGATGTTGAGAAAAGTGCTGTTGATAATATTTCATGACAAATAATAGCCGACTGAGACACAAGATTTTCTGGAAGTGGTATGAAGTAATGCTACTATATAACATAAGAGTGCTTTTAAAAACAATATCTCGGGATACTAAGCATGTTACAAACTTCCATAAACAATGTCAAAATTTTGCAGAGAAGTGCCACACTACATCGCATCGTCCTTTAACAGATTAACAAAATCACCGTAAACGGGGAAAACGGGCAAAGAAAAACAGACGTCGCGGCTGGACCTGACCAAGAAAAGTGTTCATGTGTTAAAATTGAAATAGCATGCATATATGACAAATGTTATAATAAATAAGGTAGCCTGTGCTTTAGTTAGAGCAAAATATTTCTCAAAATTTCAGGCCCCTTAAAAAATTCCTGCGTGCGCCCCTGCTTTTCAGTAACAGAATCAGTCATTCGTTGGAAAACAGAAATGCCATTTGTAACGCCGAAAGCTAAGCGTCGATATTGAAATGGCTTTCCACACGCTTCAAAAGCAGTCAATTCTCGATCCTTTACGTGCAAATGTATTTGATGACAGGGGCGGAGCTAGGGGGGGCCACTGCCCCCCCAAAATTTTGCCTGGCCCCCCAAAAATTTTTCAGGTCTCTTTCTGAAAGTCCTACACAGACCATTGACAGCTCCCCTTGTTGCAAAACTGGCCCCTCCAGTGGCCCCCCAAATGAAAATGTCTGGCTCCGCCCCTGTTTGATGATAAGCTGACTTTAAATCCAAAGCGCTGAATACGCGACCTTTAGCAATCCTATTGATTTGATCATCAATTCGCGGAAGAGATAAGCATCCAATAGCGTGAACCTATTGACAGTTCGCGAATAATCAATTACCAGACGCTTTTTGTGGCGGCCATGGACAATGACACTACCTGAGCTCGCCATGGCGAGGAAGACCGTTCAATGACATCGTGCTAGAGTAGATAGTCGATCTCATGTTTAATGAAGGCTTGGTCATCGGCATTGAATCGACGAGATTTGGTCGCTACTGGTTTTCCACCCGGCTGTAAATTTCGGAACAGATGAGGATTGGTGTTTTAGAAGCAGCAACTCTACAAGCAGAGCTATCTCCCAGCACAAAATCATTCTCCAAACCGCCAGTTGCGAACACAACGTTTCTGCGTCGCTTCATAAACCGTTGACCGAGAATAACATCCGTATAAAGACCTTTAACCACCATGAAATCAAGAGAGTATTTGCGTTCAGCCAATTTAATAGTAGACATTGCAAACCTATCAGGTTAGATGGTGCCCGGGGCAAGAAGCAAGTTTGGAGCCCATATGTTCGAACCTGAGGTCTTTCCGAAGCAAATGTACTGGTATTGTATTGAAGAAAGTACTTGTGACATTGTTGGGACTTTCCTGCGCTCCCCGCAGTCATTCTGCGCCCTCACAATGATTCGGCGCCCGGGAAATTGCAGCCCCTTTGCCCTCCTCGTTACGCCCCTGGATACAGTGGAGGCAGAGTCAGAGGCTAACGTCGCTTTCACAAACGGACCGGAAGACGTCGGATGCCCCAGAATCCAGAAGTGCAGTGACTTAAATTTTTAATTGCAACATGTATTAAAGGAAGTTCAAGGTTTTTAATCGCAGCTACTGCAAGCGTGGATAACGACAAAAGACACAGTGTATCAGAATAGCAGCTGCAGACTCTGAAATGTTAGTGTCTGTAGGAGTCTCCGGTAAACTAGTACTCACGATAGCAGCTCGATCGCTTCGAGAAGATAAGGGTTTCTTCAGCGCTCGCGCTTTGGGTTTGCTAGCCTTAAACAAACCTTAAAATGTCCCCGTTTGCCACAATTTAAGCAACAGGCGTCTTTAGCGGGACATCGCGAGCGAGAATTATTTTTGCCACCGCATAAACAACATGCGTTGTTTGAGTGTCCAGCAGCAATAGACGTTTGAGCATAGGAAAAGTTGAAAGAAGCTCAGATTTTATGAGCTCGCTCAACAGCAAACTGAAACGATAGTGTCTATCCTCTTCCAGTGCCATATTAGCTATGAGACCCGTGAGGCACGGGCCTCAGGCCCTCTGCAGTCAAGGGGCCCCCAACATGGAAGCTGACATTTAATGCAGTTATAGCCTGCCTGCGCACTGTGATTACTGCCCAACGATCAATGCAATATGCCAGGGATGGCCAGCCAGTCAGAGACCAAAAGCCACATTTATTAAGTTGTGTTAACGCAAAGAGCGCATCGTACACATGGACGCACATCGACGTCACCCCATCTCTTCCTCACTCAAACACATACCTTTGCTCAGTTAGATTCATTGTAATATCACACATCAGCACGGCAATGACAGAACTTTACAGGCCATTTATTGTTTTGCATGTTATTTAGTGAGACTTCTGGTAATTACGTAAGAGCCGCATGCCGCACCAGCCGGGGTTGGCTACCCCTACAATATGGCGACTGTGCGTGCAATAGGAAAAAACACATTACAGGCGCTTGTGACATCATAGAAAATGGTATGGCACTTAATTCACGACAGAGGAAAAGAGCAGGGCACAGTGCCCTCACTTTTAGGGTTTTTGACCCAAGATTGGAACTTTTGACCTATTTGGGGAATTATTAGGGATTTTCGTAAAGGTTTGAAAATGTGTAAAATGAATCGTTTCAGTTTATTTTGCAAATCATGTTTGATTCTATTTTTAACACTTATCTTGGTGCTCCGATTTTATGCGGCACCATCACAGATTTAAGGATTTTTTATGTAAAAAAGGGATTTTTGGTACTGTTTTTGGGATATTTGGAGTTGCATTCGTGAGAGCCCTGCCAGGGCAAAAGCACGTTGCCATGGCAGGCTACCTGGGTTAGAAAGACTAACTTCGCGAAGGTTGTCGTTTGAGTATTGCGAGAAAACAGTGAGCCTCGTACCTGAGATTAGGGATATCATAAGTTCAGGCCAAATGCAGCGGCAACGCAACAGTGGGGCAGCTAAAAGGAAACTCAGAGTATAGCAAGAAAAACGAGATGAGCAAATTAAGAATAAGATGTCTCAAACCCATATCAGCAAACATGGGTTTGATACAAGCTTGATCACTAACATTAAACATAAGCCATCATTGGATGAAGATAAGAATGAGCGCAGTAAAACTAACGAAGCCAAAATAACGTCAAAGTCTGGTTATCAAATTGGTTTAGCTGTAAGTGAAAGCGATGCCAATGTTAACGCTTCACAACCACCAGCAATTCTCTAATTTTTTAAGTCGTGTGTCGGACAAAAACAGGGAGGTGAGTCGCACGAAACATTCATGTGTCGCCTAATTCAGGAAAGAAACCTGATATCACTTTTTCTAACATTATTATTCTGTGTATATATCTCAGTTTAATGTACTCACACTGCAGTGGTGGAAGGTCATTTTCGAAACTGAAACGGGTAAAGAATGAACTCAGGTCATCAATGTCAAAGCAACGTTTATATCATTTGTCACTGATGAGTATTGAGAGCAAACTATTACGGAAACAAAACTTTGACAAGCTGATAAATGAATCTGCTTGCAAAAAAGCACGCTAAATACTATTATAGTTTGAGTGTTTAACATGGTGGGAAAAATTGAGAACATTTTCGTATTCCTGAGTTCATGATAGGACAAACGTTTTCGTTTTCGCATTGTGTATCTACCCTATTTATTTGATGTTGCAGAGTGTGTTATTTCGCGTGATGAACACGAGTATTATGGGGACACTGCGACATTAGTTTTTATAGAAAAGATGGAGGTCCCTCGAAATATTGTGCCTCAGGGCCCCTGAAAGCCTTATCTGGCACTGTCCTCTTCCAACAACCTTTGACGGATAGAAGAATCTAGACCGGTTATAAAAGCGTCAGAGCCAATTCAGCACGAAATTCCTCAGCCGTAAGAGTGTTACAGACGCAATCTTTAGAAAATTCTTTGATAGCATGACTAAATTGAGTGACATCTTCAGCAGGCTTTGTTTTCGCGTAAGCAAAAATTAATCTTGATTTGCCAGAGACAAAATCATCATTCTACCACTGCACATCAAACTTGAGTTGATGAAGCAGTTTATGAAAGCCTTGCAGTTTATGAAAGCATATGGTACCTAAAGATGGACCTGCAACTGGGGATTGCTTCTAATATATTTATAGAGCATTTCCTGCTTTGACTATCAAAAAGCTGAAAGCAGGCATGTTGATAGCCCTCAGATCAACAAGCATATAAAAAGATGCATGGTTTGTGCAGTCTATGACTGACTTGGAGTCTACTGCTTGGCAATTGTTTGTTTTAGACACACAAAACTTCCTTGGAAACAAATGATGATCATTACCGAGAGTAGGAAGATATGCTTTAAGTTCAAAGATTTAGGTGTGAAGATCAAGGTTCACTATCTCTTCAGCCACTTAAATCATTTTCCTGCAAATCTTGTTGATTCAAGTGAAGAGCATAAAGACATGTTCCACCAAGACAATAGTGTCATGGAAGAGTGGCATCAGAGCAGATGGGATGCCCATATGATGGTCAGCTACTGTTGGAGCCTTCAACAAGACTGCTTGCGAGGGTCACATTCCAGAGTCTTACAAAGAAATTTGTAAAAATCAAGATATCTTTTTGTTTTTACAGTATGTGATGCTTTGACAGTTTGTCATTACAAGTACTTTGACGTCCCCTCTTTTGGATTTACAAAAATCAGTCTTTTACTGTCAGTAATGCCTACTTTCCTAAATTTTTGCTTGATTTTCACATACAACATGATTTGCATGTAGAAGGCTCTATACAATAACGATTACTGTCTGTCAGGATATTGCATAAAAAATGAAGGAATACTAAATGAACAAGCTGTCACTTTGGATTTAGTGACATCAAAACACCCCAAACCAGTTAAACTTTCTTGGCATCAAAATGTGTCTTGACCAGTGAATGATTTCAAGAAGATAGTATCAAAAGTAAAACCAGAATATAAAGGCCTCGTGGTGGCATAGTTGAAGATGTTTTTCTTTCCCATTTATATATCCGACCAGATGCTAAACTTAACAACTAGATCAAATTAAACCATAAGGGCAAGTTATATATATATATGGAGCTGGATGTACAAGGCACCTTTTCAAATCTTTTTTTTGCACATTCGGAGTATGCTATTTGCATTTCAAAAACTTTTATTTTCCAGATTTTATTGTGATGCTCAAAATACTCTCCCTTTAGCATAGCTCAACAAACGTTGATGAGGTGTTTTCACTGTGTGACAATCTGTGAATGTAATATCTACTGTGCTTAAACTTGACTACATAACTTACCCTTTCAAAGGGAGGCAACAAGCTGCTAAAGTAAGAAATTGTGAAACTGCACAGGTACAAGGAATCCAACCTCAAAATCCTATCTTTTAGTATGTTAATAATTTCAAGTACTACACAGAAATAATTTACCACTTTGATACTATCCTTCAGGTCTTGAAAATTTCAAGTTCAAAGGCAGCTGGCTGGAAGGCATTATTTGGGCTACTGGTTTAACATGTTACAAAGAATCCCAACATTAGCAATGCATGATTTAGTCGTGACTGTTTGACAGGTTTGTATATAATCATTTAGGTTTATGCAACGCAAATCACCAAATCATACATTATGGGTTTTGGAAACATAAAAAGCAAATGCAAAAAAAAATGAAATTACATTTGCAAATCCAACATTTCTTAACATATCTATCCCAAATAACTTATTAAGCTTTAAAACAGAGTAAGCTTGTGCTATTTTGTGCATGCCAATGAGGGCTAAATGCAAACAACAATTTTACTTCATATTTAAAGATAATGGCCTGTGCAGCAACAACATACTTTTCTCTGAACAGAAGTGAAAAACATTTTGGACAAATCATACACTGTGAAGAGCAGAATTTTATCTTGTTGGCAACCAGGTTTAGCTGGTATAAAAAATCTCTCTGGAACTGGTCACACTGAATATTGTCCACTGTCCAGCAGACGTATTCATGAGACTTTATTTTGAATGGTCATTTGAAGCCTGGAGTTATACTTTGTTATCACTGCTTCTATATATTCCTAGGTTTAGTTATCTGTTCCAGCAGACACAGTATCCCTCATGTGTGGCATGTAGTAGTAGGACCTGCAGAATTTCAAACCAAAACTGTTGATAATATTCTGAAACTTGCATAGGCAGTACCAACCAGCATACTGCTGTTGCGGTTTTGATAGAAAATTGGCAAGTATTTGTTAAAACAGTAGCAACTGTTTAACCTATTTAATTTAGAATCACTGACTTTGTTTTTAAATGCTATTTAAGATTTTTGATCCATTGTGCAAAGCACTTCACATTGTTCAACAAAGGCAAAGTGTAATACACACAGCCCGAAGCATAAATTAGAAAATATTTTTGCAAATTTGCATTGGTATAGAAAGGATGGGACCTATCTGTGTACCCCTTCAACACAAAGACAATCAATTAACACAAGCATTTCGTGACTACACCTTGCAAAACTAAAGCATAAAAACAGTAGGGATGTACCAGAAACGCTTCTAGCCAGAATCATTTTACTTTGCTTCATAGCCGCAATTTTATTCCAAATGTGCTTGACCCTTTAAGTCCCACAAAAACCACGTTTCTTGCAGAGCTGTGCAATCCTATAACTCGCCAGGCGATTGAGCTAGAGAGCTGTTCAAACCCTCTACGGATTCAGCTAGTCTTGTAGTCGAAATAAAAAAAACAATTTTTTGTTTTCGGTGGGGAATGCCACAAGTGGTGGTGTTTTTGGCTACCTTTACCTGGCCCTGGGCCCCAACCCATTGGGCCGCTATTATGGCTCAAGATTTTTTCGGAAACTAGACTAAAATCCGCGTCTTTAGAACCCTTGAATGACTTTCTAGCATATCTGTAGCAGAAATTATGGACAAAAATTAAAAATTGGTGAAGATTTCTGCATCCACAAACCCCAATTTGGGTTGGAATACACCCCTTTTCTAATAGGCCATCACTTACCAGCGGATCACGCCAGAGAGCTGTTCAAATCTGGTCTGAATGGGGAAAGAGTTGTGGTTTAGGCTGAAAAAAAAATTTTCACCATGCGATTTCGACCTTTCTGGCTATGTTTACAAAACCACAGGTTGTTTTGATGGGATTCTCAAACAATCCGTGACGTCAGCGGACCGTGAGAGTCCGTGAATCAAGCAAAATCAGCGGCGCGAAACCGCGTGAGATTTAAATGCACTCTAGGCTATAGTACAAGGTTTTAGAGGGTTTGATGGACTTTTTAGCATTTCTGGTTGATGTGTTATGAAAATATGATAGAATATTAATATGGGAAATCACCTGAAGGCCATTGGGAATTCCTGACATATTTGGAATATTTTTGGCGTAACTTTTGAACCAAAAATGCTAGAAACATGATCAAGGTCTCTAAAAATGCGTATTTTAGCCTAGAATCCAAAAATACTGTGAACCACAATATTGGCGCGTGGGATCAGATGATGACATCATATAATTAACCAAAAAACAGACCCCATCATGAGCCCATTGGCCCAAAACCCCCCATCCAAATTTTTAAAATATATTTTTAATTCTAAACTACACGACGCCACTAGTCATTGCAGGGTTTGAACAGCTCTCTAGCTCTATCTGCTGCTGAGTTATGGCCGGCCAAAGTTTGGCCTGAAAGGGCAAATTATGCCTTTTCTGAAAAGTTAGGAATTAGGCCAAAAACTGGGTGTTTGGTCCATAATTTTGGCCACAGATGTGCTAGCAAGTAATCAAGGGCTCTATAGACACGGATTTTCACCTAGGTTTCAACAAAACTTTGAGCCAAAAGAATGGGTCAATGGGTTGGGGCCCAGGGCCGGCCAAAGGTGGCCAACATTTCTAAAACATGCCTTCTTTGTGACGTCACCTCCAGAAAACCCCCCCTAAAAACAACAAATTGATTAATTATCAAATTACGGGATTAATTCATTATTTTGTTGTTTTTAGGTCATAACTTTTGAACCCGGAACCCTAAGAAGTCAAATGTGTAGGCAAATGAGTTAACGACTTGATTCATCACATAATGATAGGTGCTATTGTATCCTTTAAAATCTGTTACACTTTCATGCCATATCAGACATACAGCTATTGATTGGAATACTTTGAAAACAGAAGAAATGGGATGACATATTCTATTAGACACATTCAGCAGACTGGATTAAAGAACTTCGTGCTGTATGTGGCCCACTGGCTGCAGTTTGCCTATACCTGCTTTAAATTAATCTTGCTCTACCGCAACAAAAGTATCCTATTGTTCATGATGTTACATTACCACAACTGATTGCCTAAAAGGAAAAAAACTTCAATAACAAACAGCAATCTCAGAGTCTGGCAAAAACAACTCATTTCTGACCAGAACCAGAAATAAAACCTGAACTCCAGCTAAAATAAATTTCTGGTACATCCCTAAAAACAATAGAACAAATTCTTACTTCCACAATATAATCTTAGGTCTTTGGCAGCAGATGTTGAATAAAAAAATGCACTCAGAAACGAAAGCAAAATAAAAATACAACTTTGGCCCATAATGCAGTTACCTAACAAAGATAGTGGTTACGCAAGCTCTAATCCTGCAAAAGTAAATTAAGTTGTAGCTACAATGTTTTTAAGTCAAAGCAAGCATCATGCAAAAATACATCTACTTTGAATCTTTATCACGCATGGTTAACAGACTTTTAAAATTTGCTGTCTGGATATCAAAAATAACTAAGAATGTTTTTTAAGTTTGTTTGCATGAAAGTTTTATAAAATTTTGAAATACATCAACTTCAATATTTTGTTTTGAGAACAAAGTTTTTTAACACATTCAATACTGCTCTACACTGATCAACATGTATTTTGTGACATCACAGCCCTATTGTGGTCTAGACCACTTAGTGGTCTACATACCACTAGAGCACGTAGTGGTCTACGTAGATCAACATCATCTAGCTTTTTCTGGATAACAGTCATACTATTTTTCTCTTGTAAGCTTGTTAATGTATGTATGTGGACTACGAAGAAAAAAAACAAGTTTTTGAGAAAATTGCTTGTTTTCTGTGGAAGAGATATTGCTAGAACACAGCTCATTTTTAACTTGGGCATGGTAGGATGAGGAGTTCATAGTAGGGCAGGAAAGTTTAAGTTTTGTTCATACATACTTTATAACTGAGGTGGCCAAACCTGCTCTATGTATGAGCCACATATCATAAAACCAAAGTTACAACATTAAAATCTTAAAACACAAATTTACTTGCAATCTACGCTTCTGTAACATCCACTGGTTTATACTATGCAGGAGCCGCAGGCATGCCGTGATTACGTGAAGTGCGAGTACGAATTGCTCTTTCATGCTGTGTGAGTTACGTGTTCAGCAAAGCATTACGAAAGCACAATCATCCTGTAACACTTGCGTTAGAGATTATTAAAATGTATTATCCAAAGTCTCTAATCAGTCTATCAACTACGATTTGGTTCGTCTTTAGATACGGTTTTAAGGTTTTCCAAATGCCAGAGATTGTCGCGAACCTTCATGTAAGCAGTCAATATATTACATAAATGATCTAAATTTCATGATGTAGCAAAAAAATTCCTTTTAAATTGAATAGTGTCCGCAACACACAAATTTTAGATGAAGGCAAAGCAAGGATTAGGCAAGGATTTGGATTAGGCACAAAAATTTCCGACTTTGTGCACTCCTTCAGTATCTCGTTTTTGCGTACTGAGCGGTAGCGTGGTACACTGCGTTGTTGCAACTGTTTACACATTGAATGTGAACCAATAATAGTACACTGAATTGATCCATGTGAACGCAGTGATGTTACTCTTTGAGTGCAACGTTTTCAAGAAAAGAAATCCTTTTGAGACATCATAAAGAGGCGATGGTCTTCAACTTGCGGCCAACGGGAAATTTTGATAAGCTTTCCAGGAAATTTACATTTTCTTCAGCCCTGGATATAAGTCACAAAGATGGTGACAAGTAAATCGATCACAGTTTATTAGCAGGGAAACCAGTTTTGGTTTTTTCAATGCAACATCAGTGCTGTAAACATAAGACTGATCTTACAGGCGAAATGTTGGCACTTGAAAACAAGAAAAAACTGTGGCTAGCTACAATCAACAATGACAATACTAAAATTTGCACTTTTCATGATGATAAACAAATGGAGCAATTGCTCATGCATTGTTTCAGTGTTCATTCCTCTTTAATTTTGACTATGTGTACCACCTAATATCTACCTTGTAATGCATTGAGCGCAAGCACATTTTTTGTACCCTTGTGTTCTTTCAAATACAGTGATCTAGGTTAGGTAGACCTTCATTATGAGCTGAATATGTCAAAAATAATAATAAAGATACTGTAGCCTAAACTTGGTACTCAAATTTTGCCCATCATTACATGAATACAGTAAGTTAGGTACACTCACACTGGTTTCCACACACTGACAGTGAAACATCACAGAAATGAAAAAAGCTAGGAAGTGATTACGGATACACCTGCCTAGAGTCAATTCAAATAAAAGGGTCAGTTTGTCATTCAAACGGCATGGGTCTCGTGGTGTAGCGGTTATACGTTACGGCTGCTATGCCAATGGTTTTCAGTTTGACTCCACCCTGCCGGCCTTACTTTTTTCAGGCTTACGTGTTACCTTTGCAGGTAGTGTTAGGTTAGCATTAGGTTAGAGTTAGGTTAGTGTTACCTTAGGGTTAGGCTAGCCTTAGGTTAAGGTTAGGCCCTAAGGGTTAGGTCATGGTTAGGTAGCATTAGGTTAGGTTTAGGGCAGTGTTTCTCAACCCCTGAGACTCAAATGAGTCCGCGGAAGGCTCTGGGTGAGTCCTGAAACACTAGGGGCAAACAAGTTTTCTGTAATGCCCTCACACAGTGATAACTTTATCAACTTTACAAAATTGACTTTCTTGTTCATACAGGGATTAGAATGCACTTAAACAGCATGAAAAAATTAATAATCTGCTGTTCCGCATGCCATTTATACTTTTGAGGTATAGTGTGTACAGCAGCTTAAACGTAAAGTTATTATCTAACTGCAGTTTATTTTTGCCGTCTTAGTTTATAATTGCTAAACTAAAGCAGGCGTTTGCACATAACAACAACTACTTGAAACTTGGATTTACTTCAGTCATAGTAAATGGTGAAATCTGGCCACAGTTCGTGCATTGCTTAGAATCCTTGCTTACCGATCTCTCAAAAAAGCAACATGGGCATCTCAAGTAATTTTACTCAAGTAAAATGTGTAAAATATTTTGACGAAATCCAAGTAAAATGTGTAAAATATGTTGACAAAAGGAAAAATCCCAGGTAACGTGAAGTTGTCATACTTATTGTCCATCTACTTCAGGAGTAAAAACTTAGTCCCATAATAAAGTGCCTGCTTCTTTTTCTGTTGCTTGGAAAAATGCAAATGAGCAACACCGCCTCATACAGCAAAAGAGAGCTTGGTCAAACCAGCAGTTGTGAAAATAGCCAGGATAATGTGCAGTTATGCCGTAGCTAATAAGTTAGCTATGTTTTTTCTTTAAACAACACCATCAAGTAGCGCATCCTAAAGCTCTCAGTCGATATTCTGAAACAAACTATTGCGAAGTGATATCTTCAAAGATGGGCAAGACACGAGACCACAGATCTAGGAAATGATGCACAATTCATGGTGTTTGTGCAATACCGTGTGACTGAGGACTACATCAAACAATTTCTCTTTTGCTGTCCACTTGCCAAGCATACCACAAAAATGCTTAAGAAAAGAGCTTCCTACACTAAGGAATTTCAGCTTTCGCAGACTCAATGCGCGTCTATTTGTGCTGATAGTGCTTCGGGCATGATAAGAATCAAAAAGGCTTTATGAACTCATGAAAAAGAAAAACAAAAATATTTAGGTACTTATTGTCTTCTTCGCCGAGAAAAAATCAGACAGCCAAGAAATTTAAGAAGATCTGATAATTTTTGAATAGTTTTCATCTGCTGTCAATCACACCAAAAGCCGTCCATTATGCATTCATTAATTTGGTGCTTCGTGTGGCGATATGGGGGCAGAACACAGTGGACATTTGTTTCATTTAAGCATTCGTTGGCGCATGAGGAAAGGTGCTGGAGAGAGTGGCCACTCAATGACACCAGTGCATTATTGAAAGAACTGAATCATAACTTTGCTGAACGACTCATTGACAGCAAGTAGATTGCCAAATAGCTATACTTAGGTGATTTAATATACGTTTGAATCAGCTAAACAGCTCCATGAAAGGGAAAAGGTAAAATACTTTTAGATGTGTTCAAGACATTGTCTCGTTTAAACGTAAGACACAGTTGTGGATCTAGCGATATGAAAATGGAATATATGTTTTTAGCATTAGACGCACTTGCAGGAGAGATTTAAATTGATTTGCGCTGCACTCGTCAAATCTTTCTTGAGCGCCTTACTACATCTCTCCAAGATAGATAGATGTATTCCTTCTCATAATTGCATCAAAACATTTAACTGGGTGTAAAGCCCTTTTGAGGTGTCAGAGCTATAGGTTTATTGTGAAATGGATTGCATTGCTTAATAGCTTATTGAGCTGCAAATTCGACAGCTGTGGAGTTTGACTCAAGTTTGAGTAGATATCCAAACCAAATCTTTCTGATCTGTGTCGGTAGACAAAAGCTCTTTTTTTATTTCCAACTTACTATTTTTTAACAGTATAACTATTTTTAAACCAAGAACCGATACCAATTTCAACCAGAAGATGGCATCAGGTAGGCATTGACTACCACAGGCTCTTATTTCGATAAACTTGTAAAACCAACTCAGAGACAAGGTTCTCATTGAAATTGAACAATGTGGGCGATGAACGGAATTTGCTAAAAATATTGTTTGTATCATTGTCGTAGCCTTAGTTTATCTTGAGTCCACGAAGATTTAACTGATCCGAAAATAGTCCGTGTCTTAAACAGGTTGAGAAACACTGGGTTAAGGTTAAGGTCAGAGATGATTACGGAGCCGGAGTGGACTTCGGCCGGAGTTTGCATTTTAGGCCGAAGTCAATATTTTAGGCTCGAGCCAGAGCAGGAGTCAACATAAAAGTTTGTGCAAAAGCTAATCAAAATTTTTATGGGACCTAATTTTTATAATGATGCTTGTTGTTGTCAAACATAGGGAATTAATTGAGACATGTTTTCTGACCAGTGTCATCATATATCACAAAAGTGTGACACTGGGTGGGAGTACCAAGCATTTCACCACTAATGATGGCTTCAAAGTTATGACCGATGCAAAATACAGTGTGTAAGTGACAATAATTTTCGGTAAAATTCAGAATCCATGCTGAACTATGAGAATGTTGCCTAATGATGTGGGGGCAATAAAACAAGACACATGACAAGAAACAGTGCTTAACAAAACAGATTATAGAAAAGTAACAGTATGCCGAAATGACTTATACACTGTAGGCCTAATGACAGGATTTGACGATGTTGTTAGAAATAATGTGCAGTAGTAAAATACAATGTTTATTTGCATTGTGCAGATTTTTAATCTAGCCACCGCTTGCATAGACCAACCTCTGCTCACATTTTAAAGCCATATTGAATAAAGTAGGGTGTTTGTGCTGATAGTTGCAGCTTGAATTTATTGACAAACAGCCGATGGAGGCAGGCCAAGGCCTGAAGAGCTCATTGGCATGCAAAGACTAACACGGAAAGAAAAAAAATGACACACATACACACAAATAAAACAGTACAAACAAAAAACGTGTCAAACGGTGATGTCATATTAAAAGGGTGTATTTCTGGACAAAAACAGACATGTCTGTCTAAACAAGCGCAATGATGGACTTTTAAACAGTTTAGGGTGTCCGAAGAGAACTATTTTGACCAATTCAGCTAGATTCAATGCAGCAAACTCAGAGTAGGAAAACACATTTTCCTTGGCGAGAATCTTAGAGACATTTGTGAACAACATTCGGCGTGACGCACAGGTGGAAGGACACTCAAGAAACATGTGAACTTCAGTCTTAATAGCACCACATTGCCAGATTTGATTGTAGCGGCCATCTATGTTCAATTTACCATGTTCTAAACGAAGCATAGTTGCAGCTTTAAAAGATAACCTACTGTATATTGTTTTGCATCTCTATTGCCTATAACAAATTTGAAAGGGATTATAGCCTAATTATGCATAATGTAAATGTTCATCTTGCCAATTTTTTCGTACGATTTGCTTGCACATTCATGTTAATGGTTCAGTTTGGCACAGTCATAGTTCAGAGTTTTATCTGAGCGATGGTTAAAGTACGATTCAATATTTGTGAACAGGTGATCAGCTTCTGACCGCGGAGATTTAAAATGAGTCTTTTGTAAAATTGAATATTAGCACTCACTTCAAATAGTTGTCATCCATCTGGTTAATTATTGAAGCTTGAACTACTTAACTAGTGTTTCAATGATTTCCACTTCATAATTTAATTACTGATACTTTGAAACGAAAGGGTATATTTGATAAGCTGCATCTATTTGGCCTCATGAGATAAGAACAGTTCTGAAATCATGTTGTCAGTAGCTACACACATTTGTTTGAAGTGATCAAATGCCAAGTTTGGAATGCATGACGTACAGTACATAGTTGGCTATAATGTCTAATTTATGTGTGGGCAAGCAATGAAGCATTTAGTGGCTGTATTTGTCTACGTTGTGTAAAGAATAGGCTAAGCCATAACTTTAAACCTCAACATGTTGTGTCTCTCGATATTGTGCTAATCACGTGGCCATTTCAACCATTTGCATTCTATTAAAGGCAAAATAACCACAACTTATATTTTGCCTCATGGGGTAAAATACGCAGTATCTTTTCAGTATATATGAGTTACTTAGAAGTTTTCGCAATGCAAACAGGAGTCGGAGTTGATGTTTTAAAATTTTTCGGTGTCGTAGCAGGAGTCTTAAAGCATGGAGCAGGAGCGGAGTCATAAAAAGGTAACTCCGCTCATCTCTGGTAGTGGTTAAGGTTAGGGTTACTAGGTTTATCTTTGGCATTTACTTCGTTTCTACCATACCAAGCCTAGTGCAATCTCTTCGTGCGTTACTTTTACGTCACAGATGGCGTATGAATAACTTGTCGAATATCAATTTAAAGATCCACAGGCGTAATCTATAGAGTATTAGTATAGGCTATCTACAGCCACTGCCAAAAAGTTAACTCATCAAATTAACATCAGTAAAATAATTCCAGCTCTTAAGCTATCCTTCGCTCAGTATCAGAGATCAAATACACATACAGTAACCACTGCCATAAACACTTCGACATACCACTCACACAATCCAAACCAATAGCCCTAGCCTACACATCACACTACACGGTTAGGCCTAATCCCAGATTCATTGAATGACCCTGGCTGGCCGCCGACCGGACGCGTGGCTTTTCACCATCAGCTGAATTAATTGAACCATGACGAGCGTCAACCAAGCAGTCAATCACCAGCAGTGATGAGCGCTGCGCGGACGGTGAATTTTTTGGTCCTCCGAATACAGTCCTGATCTGAATATATTCGAATCCGATCCAGTCCTGCTCCGAAAAATTCTTGAAAAGTGTCAGTCCGATCCAGTCCTGATTAAGGTTGCCAGATGACCGGTATTTGACCGGCCTGGCCGGTATTTTACTTTTCATTTAGCAAATGCCAGTAAGAGGCCGCTATTTTAACAATCAGTGCTTGAAGCCGGTATTTCGAAAATTAACAATTGCACTAACGGCAATAAAAAGGACTAACTCAGAAGTTGTCAAATTATCATGAGTCTGATAGCAATCTTGTCAGGACAGGTCCTTCAGCGAAATTCATTTAAGGCCAAAGCAAGAGAAAATTGTTAGGTTCATTTTGAGCATAAAGCATATGATTGCATTTACAGCTGATATTGCATCTGTAAACTATGGAAAGAATTGCTCCTCCAAACGTTATATCTGCAGCAACCAAGCATGATCAAGGCTAATTGTCACTGTCATTCACGTAACAGTCACATGACCTAAAGCCCTATACCTAACCTTAAACCTAGACCCAAAACCTAAAGCCAAAACTTAAACCGAAAATCTGAAGCCAACACCTAAACCAAAACCTAAATTAGTGCTCTTCAACACTGGTTCCGTAGAACCTTAGGGTTCTGCAAAGCATGTTGTGGGGTTCCGTGAGTTTTAAGGGTTCCGTGAGGGTTCCTCGTTTTTTAGGGGAAATGATTTCTTGCTTCAGTATGTTGATGCGTCATTATGATATTTTTTAAATCACCATGCCTCATTCAGACTCCAGTGGCGGATCTAGACCAGGCGTTTGGGGGACAGCCAAATTGGGGGGCGCCCAAAATGTCTTCACTTGCTTAATACCAAAGGTTGTCTGCGACAATCGTTGTGTGTCACACAAACGAGGTTACCTTTTGTAGGTCAAAAAGTGGCTATTTTTGTTGGTCGAACTATGCTATTTTCAGGGAATAACCACAGTTTGAAAGCGCTTTATATCATTAATTCAGAAAACGTTTGAAACTGGTCCCAATCAGTGGGCTTCGTTTTTCACAAGCTACACAGATCTCGTATATTTACAAAATGTATTTGAAAGGTATAAAAGCATGCTGCGCACAAGCGTTTGCCACTGTTTAGGCTATTGCTAGCGAAATCAGTGAAGAACAGTGTCTGCAACGCATTCCCGACCTGGTTAGAAACAGAACGGTTCTTCTTAGACTTGGAAGTGACAACTCATGTCCCACGATAGGACTCAAAAAAAGCTAAAAGACAATCATGTTTCCAAGCCAAGCTTGTGTATTTACATGTACATGAAAGACTTATTGCTGAAGCGACAATCCAGAAACAACACGTGAATGAAAAGCATTTGTCAGGACACTATTTTAGGTAGCTTTGTTGACTATCGTAAAAAGCGATCTCATAATCGTGTGACAGATTTACACTGGGCCTTAAAGCATTTTGCCCTAAAATACATTTAACGCCACTTATAAAGGTAGATTTTCAATCGAGTCTTTAAATACCGTTTCACATTTTTCGACACTGGATTGCTGATGTGAAGAAAATACATCAATCCCACTAGACCAGGTTATTAAAAAAAGTTGTGATCCTTTTCAACAGAAGTGGAAGCAAGCGGACTGAGCCCCCCAATTCACAATCAATACCTCCAAAGTCAGGTTCTAGTCTCCCCATGAAGTCATTTTTCAATTTATTGTATACTATCACAAATTCCCAGCAGAAGCTCAAAGCCACCCTCAATGCTGTTGATCTGGCAATGGATGTGCTTCTATCCAGCCAGGTGAGAAAATTTAAAACCACGAACCTTCACCAACACCATGGTCACCGGTAAAAAAGTTAAAGATTTCACCAGAAGAAACGGAATGATCTAACAATCACTAAGCTAAGCATTTTTCTGTCGGATGCTGATTTCACTAACCATGCCAAATTTGTCTTTTCATGGCCAGCGTGAGTTGTCTACGGGTTTGCAATTGCAACAAAAGGCTCAAAACCACACAGCCATCACTAACTGTTGCCTGACGCGTCGCTAGGTGGGGGTAAACGGCGGGGGAATTCCACCAATTTTGGACTGCATATATTCAAGTGTTGATCAAAAATTTTTACCACGATGTAAAACCAATTATTCAATCCACTAAGCTGTAGATAGCTAGCATTTTGCCAAAGTTTCTGCATCAAAGCTATAGGCGTAAGAAGTGGGGGGAAGTTTGGACAAGATTTTAAAAATTTAGGAAAAACTTCCCGATATTTTTGGGCAAGTTTCTGAAACAGAATCATCGCCCTCCAAAATTCTCCTATTCGTTTTTCCTCAAAGTGGTGCAAAAATTCGGGCGAATTGAAAATTTTGCCCCGCGGGCCAATGTCCCGGTATGCCTCTGGTTAGAGCTGTGTACCATGATTTGTTGAGGCGAATCGCTGCGCGCAGTAATCAGGGGCGTACTAATGAGTGCAGTACATTTGCTTCCGAAAGACCTCAGGTTCGAACATAGGGGTGCCAAACTTGCATATTACCCCGGGCGCCATTTAACCTCGTTGCACCCCTAACAGTAATACAATACTCCTCTGCGTTGTCCATGTATATGAAGTGAGGAGTTATACAATTGCATAGTTACGTAGGTCATAATTCTTTGAGCTAATCGAGCACGTTCAATGCATTTTGGTCACATAGCGATAAGTTGTTTGCTAACATAAACATCTGTAGATTTTTACACGCTGCTGTATGGGTCAAAAACAGACCATTTTCATACAGCACAGGACGTAAACCCTGACGTTTAACTAAACGAAAAACATTGTTTATTTTAGAATACTTTTAAATCTGTTTCTACTTCCATGTGATGATTTCGTCTTGGCTCCTCAACATGAAACGTCTTGTGATTCTGAAATAACAAAGAAAGAAGACTTGGATTACTGGAGAAAGACAATTGAAGAAAGCAACTTAGAAGTTTACTGACGAATTCACGACAAGCCAAACGAAGCTGAAAACTAAACAACGAATAAAGACATTAACTCTTTAGAACGTTGTCATGTGTACTTATTTGATGTATTGTGAATTTGTACTTTGCACATTTATTGTGAGCCACCGTTGAGGAGAGAGTAACTTAAGATGGCATAAAAAGTTTTATACTAAAAAATAACTTCAAATTGCAAATAGAATTAATGATGAAAACAGATAAAAAATATTGTTGTAAAATACCGATTCGGAATTCACGGTTAGAGCGCAAACTGTGGTTGACCACTAGTGTCGCTATTGCACTGTGTACTGCTCGAGATTTGTCACGTGACCTTGATGTCGCACGTTGCGTGTATATAAAGAGCGGAATTGCCATGCTTGAGTCAGCTGAGCAGTGGGCATACCAAGCTTAACACCTTAACAGTTGGCGAACGAGTGGGGTCTGGCAAATTTGTGATCCAGGACACGCTTGTAGCTTAGGGTTGCCATACGTCAGGTTTTTCCCGGACATGTCCGGGATTTTATTGGCCAAATATGCGTCTGGGAGAAATGTTAAAAAGTGCTTCAATGTCCGGGATTTTGGAATAATGCCTTTTATGAAATCTAACCGCAATGTTTTCACAGTAAGAATTACTAAGTGCTAAAGATTAAACTTCGTAATTTTTTACTATTAAAAATGGGTAAGCGAAAATGCAAATTTACTGACGAGATAACGGCAATACATCCATGTTTCCGGAAAGGTAGAAATGAATGGGAAGCAGAATGCTTAGTTTGTAAATCAGGAACATGCATCTCGATTTCATATAAGGTATGGCGGATTTAAAATCACATCTCATTTCTGACAAACATTGCAAAGCAGTAAGTGGAACTTCCTGATCAAGTAAAGTGACAAATTATTTTGTCACAACGGGATGTAAAACAGAAGTTGAAGTTAATTTTTGCTGTTTTCCTTTCGTACTGTATTTATCCTATTCACACAGGAAAGCGACGGTGGCAATGTGCTTTGGATGCATCCGGAATTTATACCACAATAAGACTTTTCGTCGCAAAAAGTGGTTACAGTGACTAACATAAATCTGTCAGGAATAGCGCCTCATCAGATATGGTAACTCTATTGTAGCTAACAAATACCCCAGAACGGTAGACTTACGGAGATACCAAGGTCTAACCAATTTTCAGGCAGGTGATGGTACGACTGCCCAATAGGATGGCTTGCTCTCTCCCCCTGTGAAAGAATATAATTCGCATTAACCTCTGTCACCTGTAATAATTATGCATGTGTGTTAATGCACCTTACTATTATAAGCTCCTGTTGTTGAGAGTACGTTTATTGCGTGCTTTGATGTATATTAAAATAGAACCCTGTTATTTGGAAGTAAATTATTGAATATAATGGTCGTAGTGTTTAATGTTATATTAATAAAACCACGAATGAATACAATTTCGTTGTGATAAACTGAGCGGTTCGAGCAAAACCGGCGGGTCTAAGTTTCTTAATTGTTAACTTGGGTGTATCTTGGACACTTCCTATCAACCAGTGCTCTCGCGGAATTGTCCTAAATGTGTAGTGGTCTTCTTCTTTACAAGGGGACTGCCACACATGGTCATTAAAAAGGCGCGCATTTATGGCAAAGGGGCGCCATTCAAGGGGGCGCCACAGAAGTTTGGGGGGGCAGTTGCCTCAAACTGCCCCCCCTGGATCCGCCACTGCCCAACTCCATCTATTGGACCAAACACTTTTAGATTTCGACACCCGATTCTGTGCAAGATTTTTTAGTTGTTTGGCAAGCATTCCACAGTTTTATTCTCAATTTCTGGCAAATCAATATAGGCTAGCTCTGGAATACCTAAAGTTAAAAGCGGGCTTCATCTTTCCTTCCATCTCTATCTGGAGGTGAGATTAAGCTTTCCACTCATCCTGAAAACTTCAGAATCATTTCCTATAATTTACATTTTTCTTTTTGAGGTCAAAATTGGCACAACATATGCAATTGCCACCACCACCTTTAGCATGAGGGGGCTTCTGTGCTGAACCCAAGTACAGTAAACAGTTTGAAAGTCGTGACTCATATAAACATAACAATGCTTCAAAATGGTTCCCATTCTAAACAGACCCGTTAAGAACAGACCACTCATAACAGACCATTCAAAACAGATCACTTTCATAACAGACCATGTTCATAACAGACCATAACAAAATTATTTCATATGGCCCAACAATTTCAGTGAATTGTTTGTTTTCTCTAGTAGGATGTTTTGTTTTATTTTGGAGACCAGTGAGTGTTTTCGCAGAGTGCCGCTGACTTATAACCATTCGGTAGTTACAACAGTTTGTTGAAACGCCGTAACCTCTGTGAAAAACATAAGCAGTTGTGGACCTCAAAAGTCCACTGTGATTGTTTCATTTTTGTGGTCTACGGTTCGGTGTTTACTACGCACAGATCACAACAAAAAAGTGAAGCCTCCCGCAAGTCATGCACCATCTCGAAGGAAACATTTTTAGAAAAATTCATTTTATTTTGGCCTATGCAGAAATCATCATTAAACGTTTCTCAAAAGGAATTATTTACCTCCTGTGTTGCATTTGCACGCCATACTTGTTTTCCGTATTGTGAAATCGTTCTCGTAGATAGACTATACTGCAAAAAAATTATATGTTTTGTTTTTGTTTCAATATGCAAATCGACCACTACGGTAAATCCATGCACAGGACCGTAACCGCAATCAGTCATTGCCAGCATTCGCACAACGTAATTCATTCGTTTTGGTCTTCAACAAAATAGAAAACACTTTGTTGCTTAATTTTTGCTTAGCAATGTGTGCAGTATTTTCGACGTTTTACGAATAGAATGTTGGTCTTGTCACAACGTGTACAAAGCACATCTATAAACATATGAAATTTTTGTCTAAGCAGACACAAAATAGATGGAAATTTGTAATTGCAACTGTAAGGGGGGGTTGCAAATTGTGAAGTTATATTTCAAGGAGGGGTTACATACTTGTGACGAAACGTGACAAGGTGGTAGGGGGTAGATTTTTGCCCAACTGCTGCCTTTCCTTTTCCTTTCAAGGCGGTCATCAGGCATTAAAGAATAAACTTGTAAAAAACAGACCGTTTTCATACAGCACAGCAGCAAGTCAAGAACTGCGAACTCGACTGCGTTTGTGAGCGCTGGGTAGTTCTCACGTGGCAAAGAAAAAACGAAACAGTGTAACTATTACGAAACAAATAGCATCGTTCACGCTATTCGATAAGAGGTTGGGTAAAGTCCGGCACATAAACCCTGACTTTAACTAAGCAAAAAATATTGTTTATTTTAGATTATTTTTAAATATGTTTCTACTTCCATGGGCACCATAAAGGGGCGCATTTATGGCAAAGGGGCACCATTCAAGGGGGCCCCACAGAGCTTTGGGGACAGTAGCCCCAAACTACCCCCCTAGATCCGCCACTGTCAGACTCTAAGTAGGCCAGTTAGTTATGCAGGTGGTGGAGTGCAGATAGCGGAAAAAGAAATATTGAGAGTTGTTGCGTCACTTGTTCGTTGTTGTGCAACTTGTCACTTGTTCATTGTTGTGAAGAACGTTATTATAGTTATACGATGTTGCCGATGTGCTGTTCACAGTAGAGCAGACTGAGTAGAAATTAGACTCAGCCTGAGTCTAGTTGAGACTAGACCGAGTCACAGACTAGAGCTGCTGTTCAACCTTTGTGGGAATAAAGTAAAAACAGTGTGAAACCGAACTTTTTACTAATAGTATTTAGTCAAGCCAGATGAAGCAAAAAAGCTTATTTTCTAATGTGAAGCGCAACAATGCCAACAGCAAAGGTGGTGGCGGTAATGAGCAATGTAGTTCAAATGTAAAAGAGGCACCTAATCCGAAGAGCATTAAATGTAATTCAATTGCCAAAGTTAGCAAATGGGACGACACATATTTGAGATACGAGTTATTTTTGCCGGATGACCAAATTGTAAATGTAGCAACTATATTCCAGAAATGCAAGAACAACCGCATCATTAAATTTCTTGCTTTTTGACTTCTGTAATAAGTAAGCTGTTTATTTGTTGAAGGGTTTAATAACGAAGTATTATATTTTCTTACAAATAATTCGTGTTTTTTTTAACTTTTGTTAATGGGGGTTCCATGACAAAAGCGAAAACTACATCAGGGGTTCCACGATGACAAAAAGGTTGAAGAGCACTGACCTAAATCCATTCCAAAACCTAAATTCAAAACCTAAATCCAACACCTAAGCCCAAAACCTAGCAGTGATAGCGTGACTCGAGTCACGGTTTTTGGTGACTCGGACTCGACTCGAGTCACGTTGAGAAAAATGGTGACTCGACTCGAGTCACGCTTCTCACAGAATGATTCGACTCGAGTCACAGTCAATAAATCGACACTCGAGTCAGAGTCATTTTTACAAAATCTCTGAGTTCTTGATTGACAAACTCAGTTCGTTTGCACACAAAGAAATGAGCATTTTTGCTTCAGTGATGATCAAAATTGGCGGAAATTTTCTGTTTTGCCTGTCTAGCAGTGTTGAACATGATCCAGTTTCCGGATCGCGACGATCCAACCGGATTCTGCAATTCAGAACCGGATCGGACTGGATTTCGAAAAAGCTCAACCGGATCAGATAGGACATCCAAACTGCATTGATCACTGCAGTAAAATGCTTAATTAGAGTTTTTCGGATATAAACCGGATTGGATGAAATATTTGAACAGGTCAGGATTAGGATCGGACAGGATTTTTCAACGAAAATTTTGGACTGGATTAGGATTGCAAAAATTTCCGATTTGTTCAACACTATTGTCTAGTCGTGCTATGTTGCATTTCAAGGATCAAATGTCGCCAACTTGCATAGAGGGAGACCTGAGACTTTGCTTTCACTGAGTGGTCAACAGGGCACAACACACTGACACGTTATCGTGGTTTAATGCAGTATTTGCACATTGTGATCATGGCAGTGGGCCTTATACTGTGACCTTGAGACTTTTCCAGATACCAGTAAAGTGATTCAAGTTTTTCAGATTAAAATCCAAACCAAAAACTATATTGCAATAAAGATAGCAAATGCGAAAAACAAGTATTGTCTAAATCCAAATTCCTACCGCTGTTATTAGCCTGTATTGTAAGCCCATGTGGCGACGTGATTACGCCACATGTGACGTAGAATTCGTAACAGCAACAGAAGAGCGAACCTGGTCAAATGTGTAATCTCAATTGCTATTATGCCGAGGATTGTAGGTTCGACACTTTCTTTGGTTGGGTCAGGATGACGCAGCATTGTGCCTACAACAAATGGCTCCCAACGTGTCGGTGGCTGCAATCTAGTGTTAACCTGCAGTCCCAAACTGAAAGTTACAATAATCTGCACTTCCAAAATTGTTGAGAAGAAGTTCAAAAGAAAAAAATCAATTCCAATCCAAATCTGTTTGAGCAAAAATGATAACATCCAAATCCATCAATAAAGTGAAATGTCGCAAGATTTGAATCCAAGTACTGTTGCGATCGGAAATCCCGAGCGGCATATGCGCAAAGCTTCGCACTGTGGCAGCAAGCAACAAGAGAGTTCACATGCCATGATCACTCTATTATTGCTTGTTCGCGCCACATATATGTATGGTGTTGTTCTTCACGCACATCCCGTTCGTGGTGAATCACACAATCAACGCAACACCACCAGAGAGGTTGCAACAGTAC
>Ga0210059_1000521_pt1 | contig 49768 bp, 33 predicted proteins | sample Ectturendosymbi2_FD_188042 | JGI IMG/M metagenome (GOLD analysis project Ga0210059, IMG submission 188042) | Ecteinascidia turbinata endosymbiont from Florida, USA - Sample 2 (SPAdes) (version 2) | ecosystem: Host-associated > Tunicates > Ascidians > Unclassified | place: Key West, Florida...
GGGGGGGGGGGGGAATTTGGTTGTCAATAAGTGTAGGTTGAGAAAATTAAGTTCTAGATCACTGTTTGGGGTCCAGACAACCCCATATTAGCGCTAGTGAGACGCTGTGTGGCTTAAAATGTTCAGGGTGCTGAACGGAAGCCACAGAGACCTTGGGAAGGCTGCTAGCCTAACTGGTTGAGACGTTATGGCCAAAAATAGAGCCTGAAAAGTGCTCGGTCACCTAATTGATATTTTGATTTCTTTCACAAATAAAATTTTCTTGTCAAAATGTTGGCTTTAAATTTGGTGGGATGTTGTAAAACACCGAAATACACCTTTTCTGCAAGTTTGCAGGGGCTGGTGGGTGCTGACTGGCAGAAAAGTTGCTTGAACCTCAAAACAGCCCCGAAATTCGAGGTTTTTGCCCCCCTGTCACCCCCAAGAAAGGAAGCGTCAACTTTTTGATCATCATTGCAAAGGTACTGTCTTCACAAACACTTTTTGTGTTTGTTTCAGACGTGTTTGCTTTAGGCTCTGTAGCCTACTAAATGGAAGCAACTAGGTTTTCTAGCCTATGCGAAAAGCGTTTGTTTCGCCGAAAATGACATCAAAATGACGTCACAGGTTGGCGCGACCTATCTCAAAATGTGCGGGGCAAGTCTTACGGATACAATGATACCTTCCTTGACTCTTTAGCTCATTCCGTTCAGACGTTATGGTCGCTCATAGGTTTGCCGGTCACTACAGTGGCCGGCGCGGGAGTTAAACGGGAGTTAAAGGGCCAATTACACGCTCAATGTGATAGATTGGGGTTGTGATCTACTGAACAGAGGATTTGATAAAAACGATTGAATTCTTGATTCGCATTCCGATGGTTACTGGAAAGATGTTTTTGTGTGAATTACTTAGTTGGTGAAACATTACCTTCTGTTCTTGGAACTGTTTGTAACATGTCATCCATTCGTCTGATGCATTTTGTCTATGTCAGTTTTAGCTAAAAGCAAAGTAGGATGTTGGAGACTAATGTGAGAATAAAGTATCCCGGAATGTATTTCAAGCATGACATTTTTACAGTAGGAATGTTCAATTAATTTGGGATTTTTCATGTAAAAACCTTGTGGAAAATATGATCATTTGATGGGCACCTAAGCATTGCATCCTACTCATAAACTGTTGATCTTCAGAGTTATTAGATAAGGCACTGATATCAAAATCACCCAAAAGGCGAAACCATTTCTTATGCACATTGATAATATTTGCAGATTATTTTCCGAAATTTCTCGTAAAGGTTTTATCATTAGGATTGCTGCCGTCAGCAGAACTATGTGAAATTGATGAACACAGTGAGGTGTTTCGAATCCTCATCTGACTGTTTCCCGTTATGATCTCCATGTTCACCAGAAAAAAAGTGAGGAAATGGTTGTTTTTCTAGCGGTTACGTCTTAGGGCAAAAATTAACAAACCACACTGAAGGCATTACAAAGCCCGACAAGCCACGTCAACATTTTGTTTAAAAGTCGTTTCATATGTTTGTAGCAACATACACCATCACCTTCGCTCCCGCAGCGTCCGGATGGAAGCGACCTCTCTGTACCCCGCGCACACACTACATTGACGTGGTCGAAAATAACGTCGAGCAGCTGGACATGACGCCTGAGGAGGCCCTGACCTTGCTCCGGACGGTACATTTGCCGGGCTCTCGTGAATGCGGGTGATTCTAGGCGCGATACTGCACCTAAAGGTGTATCGAGTTTGAAATCCGATAATGATGGAGGGATCACACTGATTTACGTAGATCGTTGGTTCTCTACGCTTTGAAATTCAATGAATCGCATTGGCAAACAACCAAATCTCCAATGGCAAGTTATCGCGTCTTGAGAGTCACAAACACAAAACGATCTTCCAAGCTGTTGGCTTGTTGACGGGAATTTGTGTTGATTTCATATTTCTACACAACTTCAAGTCAATAAAATCAACACAGTTTCAGGTGAATGAAATCAATACAATTATCCGTCAACGAAGCAACACACCGAGTTTTCCAGGAATTAGTTGCCCCCATTACTCCTCAAGGCTGTTAACTGCACGCAGTTGCTCGACTATGTTGCCATTTCCTACCTTGCTTCATCAGGTGGTTACCGACTATCTCCAGACTTTAGAAAATTATTGACGTTTGTTTTTTAGCATCTAGGAGTCTTTATTTTGTAACGGTTATATGTGCATTGTCTAAAACCAAGCGCAGCCATGAAAAATGTTTGGTGGAACATGTTGTTTGCAACAATGATTTCAAGCTTCGTGGACGTTTCTGAAGGACAGTGTTCAATGAACTCACCTTGTCCCCTTAAAGGTCAGTCAAAAACATTCACCTAATGAACATCATTGCAGATATCTATATGATGAGCTTCACAATAAATGTTTCCTGAAACGATTTAACGTTACCGCGCAAGGAAGGTGTGTCCACGTTTTTCTGCAACAAGGTCAGAGTTGAACATGTGAAGGGCCCGAGGACCAGCAGTTCCTAACAATATTTGTGCTGTTAAGTTCAGGTTAGCATAATCCAGTATTTTGCACAAGGTTTCAAACAGGAAAACTCGTTTGTAACATCTTTCATGGTCAATTTTGGTTCTAGGATAGGGCTGGGTTCAAGTAAGTAATCACTTAATTACTTACTTGGAAACCTTTGCTGTTCACTTGATTCAGTAAATTTGCCCTTACTTGATTTTACAAGTAATTGAGTTTTAGCTAAGTTAAGATTTTATAAGCTTCGTCCGTTGCTTTCAACTCAATATTACACATGACAAGCATCATCATACATAAAATAAGCCACTGAGGCGAATAGATTTCTTGCTTGTGAAGAGCGTTTTGATTCACATTGTTAATTTTCATCGTGAGTACGACTTGGAGCTAGAAGCTCATTGCATTAAATATAATCGTGGCCAATAGCTGCAAATTTTGTTTGAACCGGTCATTATGTGATTTCAAAATTGCAATGATTTTGATGTGCTTGAATATTTTTTTTTTTTATCACTTAAACAATAAATTTTTGTTACTTGAAATCAGCCCTATTCTAGGAACGTAAGAAGGCAACGGGAAATGTTTCAAATAGCAAAACGCCGTCGATGGAACACAGAAGGGTAATCTTGGTTTTGGTGAAGCATGCTGTATCTAACACCCTCTGAAGCCAAACCGGCGGGCTATGTGAATGTTTCCCGCGGGCAGCATTTGAACTGCCAGCCACACTTTGGATAGACCTGGTTTTAAAAGTACATGAACAACTCATAATATTTCGCTTTCAAAGGAATTTCAGTGATAGTGTGCCGAACGAATGCGCTAGACCAGTGGTTCACAACTTTCTTCATATCGCGACCGCGTTCGAATATATGACATAAGCTCGCGACCCCGTTCGAAAATATGACATAAGCGCTCGGCCCCAGCCATTAACTTCAACTCTAAAAGGATTCAAACAACAACCGACAAGATAAAAAACACATCATTTTACATGTTACGGTCACTGAATTTACATTCATTTGCATAGTAAATGGCACTCATGCTAATCAGCGGGACGACTGGACTTTGCATTTGCGCAGATAGTCTTGAAATTCTTAGGGGCGCGTTCGTGAGAATTAATCCCATGTCATTGTCAACGTCCAGTCTATTCTTCGACTTTTGTTTTACTGCAATGTGGAAAGTGGTTGAAAATCCAGCCTCACAGACAGGGTGGGTATAAAAATTTAGGGTCCTGATGCAAACTCTTAGAAAGGTTGCCCAAAACAGTTGCCGAGGAGTGCCTTTTTGACACATTTGCAAATAATTGTTGCTTTTCTTTGAAAAACATATTACTTTCTTCAGATCTCATTGCAATGTGGCTTTATAGTTCTTCATAAGCTTTTTAATAGAATAATGAAAAAATATTTTTTTCGCCGGGACCTATGGGTCATTTGTCTTGAAATAGCATTAAAACATGTTGAAACAGTATTCACTATCCTACCTTTTTGGACATCATGACCGAATTGACTTAATTTGTTTGGTCATTTCAAAGTAAATTCGGTCGATGACTGGTAAAGGGCAGGGAAAAACTAAATGCAAAACCCTCATAAGGTACCCGCGGAATCTCTGAAAAAAGGGGGACGCGAGGTAACTATTTCTTGTTCACCTCCCTTAATATCTACTGTATCTCCTGCTCGCAGAAGTAGTTGCAAACGAATGGAAGTCGACAACGAAAAGGGTGCATAGTTAGTTTAGGTATGATTGCTGGATAGCGCACCAGGACTGCGCAAGTGAGTTTTAAGAAAACAAGTCACTTGTTTAGGAATCATTTCGCGGTTGCAAACAGGCACGTCCAGAGACTAAGGGAGAGAACATTAGTTAGTGCTCGAAAATTTAGCAGTAATTATCGTTACCGCACCACCTGAGCAAAAATATTTAGCCTACTCATGAAAGAGATTTGTTAGTTTAGTTAAAGCTAGATTTTCTGTCCAAATTTGGCTTTCTGTTCGATGTACGAGGCCCTGCGAAACATAGGCGTATCCAGGAGGAGTAAAGGGTCCATACCGCACAAAATTTCTAGCATATCTTAACGTTTTGTGTTTCGAGATGCGGTGTCCCAAACCAAATACAGTTGCTGATTTAAATTCAAAATATTTGTTGACTTCCACAAAAATTGTGGCTGGCGACGCTACTGATATGAAAAGGTCCTGGCTGTGAACAACTAAAATCTACCTGTGGCAATTTAGGAATTTTATACTGTTCAGATGTGGATGGCAAGCAATTATACGAGAAGATTGCAAAATTTTGATAGTGCAGCTTAAAATTATCGCGTCCTGAAGTCCTCCTGACATTCTTCGAATTGCTTTGCAAATAATGCTGACGACAGCAGTATCTATTGCAAGCTGCGAGCGATCTTTCAATAAACTGAAACTGGTCCTTTCATACCTTCGGGCCTCAATGACTTACAATAATATAGGGCAGGTTTTGTGATCTACTGTAGCTTCGATGAGAGTAAGACGTGAAGAAACAGCGAAAATTTACTCTGATGAATCCATAGGCAACTTTGCTTCGATAAATGCGCCGAAAGTGTTGTTTGAATTGGCATTTTTGTCTAATTCTAACCGGAAAAGCCTGGATACATTTATGTTTCGATGGAATTGTGTTTTTAAACACAAGTGATACATGCCTTGCAGTAAATCAATTTATTGCGCAATTGAAATCAAATGCGTTCCATTTCAAAATAAATTGTCGTTTGCAGTTGCAAAATTTTGTTTGATTTTTTTGGAAGATACATGATTTTGTTCTGCAACACTATGTAGACCTATAAAATATGATAATGTTATCATTTGAATGTTTTGGTGTTCTTCATAATAAAAATAAATGTTTATTGAAATATTTTGTGGTCCCAATGGATAATTTATATTTTATTTGGTGAAAAGCAAAAATAAACGCAAAATATTTTCCCTTTTGAAACATTTACTTCCTACATGCCTTATGTTTGGTTGAAATTGTGCCTGTGTCTAATATGAAAATTATTAGGAAGGGCGCACATTTAAATTTTGCTATAGGCGCCATTTGCATAGATACGCCACTGGCCACAGCCCAAAGAACGTGAGCTCCCGGGCAACTTTTGGTCTGCGGGCCATGGGTTGCACACCCCTGTTTTCGGGTTGCACACCCCTGTTTTCGGGTTTTGCAAAAACGTGCATCGTTTCCCTTATCTGAAGGCTGCTGCTTGAGAACTCCTGGGTATGACAGCAACATCGACTCATTCCGAACGGGTTTTAGTGATGCAGTCACAATGCTGCGTGGCCCTGAGCCAACCAAGGAGAGAGTCGAACCAACAACCATCGGCATAACAGCAATAGAGATTCAACTCGACCATGGTCACTCCGCTATTGCTGTCACCACTCCAATGTTGTGTGTGACGTAATATTAGCCATGCAAGCGAATTGTACAGCGCGAAATGTACAAATCGTAGCGTACGAATCTTAGATATTCTCGTGCTTCGGACTAGGAAAATGTATCGAGATTTGGGCATGAAATGAATTTGGATTAAAGTTGCTTTGATTTGAGCAAATGTAATTCTAATTCTAATTTTAGTTCAATTTGTGGTTATCGTAAATCCGCTAAATTTAATTCTAATTTGTAACATCTGAGTTAGCTGTAAATTTAATTCTAATCTAATTTAGATCAGCTAAAAAAATTTCTGGTTGTCCAAGTCTGGAAATGGTGACTTGCCGACCACATGTCAAGAGTCTGAGTTGATGTTTCGCAACAATGAGTTGTTACATCATAATGTTAAAATTGCCCTAGGTCCACTGTCCTAAACGCAATCTTGGTAAAAAAGCTTCAGTGCATTCACGTGTTTTGCGATTTTTTAGCTGATTAAATTAATGTGCTTTTGCTCAACATTCAGTTACCAGCACAAAAATTTATCATCCCACGTCCGCCCCGCATCAAGTTCAACCCGCTCCAGCCCCGCAAATGCGGGTTCCCGCAATCCATGAGGTTTAATCATCTCTCGCAGGACTCTTTTCTACAATCAGGTCAATTGAAACTATATAGGAGAAATCAAATAGGAATTATAATGGAGATAATGTGAACTTCACAAAGATCCGACAGTGTTTCGGTTTTGCTGATGTAACACACACTGTCGATATGCGCAGCTACAAAAAATTCAGACTTCAGCAAACTATTGCAGCGCCCACTTTGGGGTTGCGACCCACCAGTTGGGAACCACTGCGCTAGACAGTCAGTGAAGATGTCAGAAGATCCAGACGCTGATCTTCATTCTGGTAACGATAAAACAGCAACAATTGCACTTGAAAATTCTTCACACATCACAATGACATCGCAGGGTCTTGGTAGTGACGTCACCCTGTCAAACACAATGGCAAGTGCCCCATACTATCCTTCATTTGATGTGCCTAGCCTTGGAGGAAAAATGAGAGTGATGAATCAACCACAAGGTGAATCAATCATAAGGTTTATTGCACAAATTGAACAGTGCATTCATGAAACACTGTGGGCGAAGATCTTGCATTCAGTCGAGTGTTAAAGTATTATGACCGTTACAAACTTCAACACCGATTGAGTTGATGATACTGTTAGACACGAGAAATTTGTCTTAAACAAACACACTGACTCAAACTGTCGTTCGGAATTTCAACTATACTCAAAGTACAGTTTAAGTTCGGAAAGACAGTTTCAGTTTTCCTAGAATTTTCTCACGCATCTGGCCTGTTGTGGAACTCACACGAGTTTTGTTTATGTAAGCAATGTTAACAATTCTACGAGCGAACCGTCAGGTTTCTCCTCAAACGACTTTTTTGGACATATTCCATCATTCACCATCATACGGGTGTTGGCAATGCGTCTTTCAGACTCGGTTTGGTTTGCGAGATAGAATTTATTTACTCCAAGGACTGAATCATTCCGTACGTACTGCCTGCAATCCGATATCTTTTATTGCACGGCTATCTGTGCCAGCATCCGCTGAATAACGCACAAACATAGGCAAGCCCAGATGAAGTTGTCGAGGGTCCAATGTGACAAGAAAAAACAATTATAGCTTGGCAAGGTATTTCATAACTCCTCCACTCACAAGATCTTTCTGCAATTTTGTTTACAGTACATAAACAAAATGTCGCCAAACCAGTTGGCGGAATCAGCGCGCCAACCGAAAAACACTTACTGCACATCGCTTCCAAACAACTTCCTTCGTAACTCGGCAGCCGATCCTGCAGCACAGTTAGTGAAAGCAAGGTGCCAATTTTCGTGTACGTTCGATACATCATTTTTAGGGGCAGTGTGACTTTATGAGGCGGTCCCCGCGACGGAACTGGGATCTGCGAGAAAAGCACATACCAATGTACCGCATAAAAACGCACATTTTGATATCTTGGTTGACTCTATAGCCCAAACAGTCGCCGCGAAACAGCCGATAAAAGCCTCAAGATTAAGTGGCTTTCTCGGGTCGTTGCACTAAACAGGTTTCTTTGGAACCTGTATTGTATTTTAGATGTACAAACGCATTCATTAGTCCACAGGCCATTCTCAGTACATTCTAAGTGAACAGTGATCATGCCATAAAATGTAAAAGCAATGTGAATCTTTTTTTGTCCATCCGCCTTAAGCTGTAGGACCAATCTCAATTTTGACGGCACAACTGCCAAAGATGCTTGAACGTGTTTTTCGAAAACCGCTTGCATCACACAAAATTTGCGTTATTCATTAGTGAAAAATCTTCTTCACTTCTTGACTAATGCTCATCGTCATCAACCTACAGTAATTTGTTTTATTCGATCCAACTGGATTGGTTCGCTTTTGCTTGTGTTAAGGTAGCATATTTGTATGTGTGTTTGTGGTTACCGTTGGGTTTGTGTGTGTGTGTGCGTGAACGTGCGTGTACAAGTACTTGTGTGTGCCGACGCGTGAATGTTTCTCTTAAAGTTTTAATGGAAGAGATATTGCACGTGAACGAGACGGTTTCTTTTGGTGTGGAATAGTTTGACAAATGCTGCAAATATACAGTAGAGTCTTTTCACACGCCATTAGATTCAGCAATGCAACACTTACTAATGATAGGAGTTCAAGTTTCGTTTCAGAAAACGGGATAATGCGTTATTTGGGTTTTTTAAATTTCAAAAAACAATCATGGAATTTTTATTTCGAATTAGCGCAACGTGTCAGATTCTCTGATAGTCTGCTAATTAGCCTTTGTTAAACCGACATTTTCCTGCCGCGGGTATTGAACGTGGCGGAAATCTTTTTCTTTTGTAATCTTGAATTTTTCAGTCTCCTGCACCTGATCTGGTTTTCTAGGAAAGCATGTTAGTCATCAAGCCACCGGGAAATCTCAAAAATGATGTGGACTACTCAATTGTAATCTGACTATATATTCACCTCACTTCGTTTTCAGCAAATATACCTAAAAGATGCAAAAAAGTTTGGTGTATACTGCTGATCAACTAACAGATCGTCTTTCGTGGAATCATAAACAATGTCTTGCAGGCTGTCCAGTTGCAACCATTGCACTTTCTTTCATTTACGGATCAACTTGCGGTGACGAGCTGCAAGCTCTGGATGTCGTAAGACAGCGTTTCATAACTTGTGGGTCAGGCCCCCCCCAGGGAGGTCTCAATAAATTTTCAGGGGAACGCGAGCCCTTAAACCACTGGTGCCCAAACAGTCGATCGCGGTCTACTGGTAGACCGCGGACTGATCCCAAGTCGACCGCGAAGGCTATTGGAAAAAATTAAAGCAAAAAGTATTTCTACGGGTACAGTGGTTCTCTAATTAATCGCCTGTTTGCTTCATAATGATTGCAAAGATTTCCTCTCTAAAGCAACGTGGCCCAGTAACTGGCATTATGACATTTCAGTAACTTCTAACAATGGAGGTCTGCTGCAGTTGCCGCTCAGGTGGTTCTTGAAGAAATGACCGCCAACGGAGATCTATTCACCTCTTTGCCAGGACATACCAGAGAAATGGCTATTTTTAATGTTTTTGTGGGTTTTGGTGGAGACAAAACTGCCTCTCCACAATTGATGTTGGTGACATTGCCACGAAAATCATGTCGCTTTTCGACTTGGAAAACTCCGCTCTTGGGGACTGGGGCATAAGGAGGGGGACAAGCGGGAAACAATTCCCCGGGAGCCGAATCTCTATGGGGGCCGCCTTAACAATTCCCCGGGAGCCGAATCTCTATGGGGGCCTCCTTAACAATTCCTCGGGAACTGGAACACTATGCGGGGCAACCTCTGCTTGGGGATGAGATTCTGACATTGCAAAATGATGTTGAGATCAAAGTCAGATCAACATCTGTTCAACCTGACGAGCATGCAGTGTTCTGGATAAGTACTGGTGGCGGATAAGTATCCCAATCTCAGATGAGCCTTGAACCTAACCGCTCTATTTGGATTAACTTTTTTTTGCGAGTCTGCTTTCTCGCACATGAAAATCATAAAGTCCAAGTGCAGATCAACAAATACTAATAACAACCTTGTAGCTTGTCTACGCCTTGCAACCAGCTCCAAAACTCCTGATTAATAGAAGTTAGCTTCCTTCCATTGCCAAGTGCCCACTACCGTTCGAGGCAATTTCATTTCAAACTCAGAGATCCACTTGGTTTCATCTAGATTATTTTACTGTTTGGTTCTCAAAGAGATTATGGTGAGTGCGTGCGTGTGTGTGTGTGTGTTTGAAACATAGGTGTAGGAGCAGGCAAATGTTTGGAAGTGCGAGATATTTTTGTCCTAATTTCCTCAAACTTGCCCGAAACTCTTTGAGTGAGTATTTCCTTCCACACAAATCATACAAAAAGGTCTTCATGTGTTTCTCCCAACGTTGGGCGCCAAAACATCGGGCGCCATTTTTGTCTGTATTTTCAGGTAGTTTGCCCGGAAGTTCAGATATTTTGCGAACATTTTCATAGATTTTGCTCAGAATTCCACTATCTTTCAGTGATTTTGCCCGGATTGTCGACAAATAAAAACTTTCGGGGTTGCGCTTCCGCCCCCTGCACCCCCACATCCTACATCGCTGGTTTGATGGGGGTAGATTTTTTGATGTGACATGTGAGATCTAGTGGTTGCGTGACAACAAGAAAAAAGTTTTGTGAAGATATTTACTGCAGACTGGATATGAAGATATTTACTGCAGGCTATGTGTATAGGTTTGTGATATTGACACTGGGCTGGTAGATCTTGGGATGGTGACTGCTTGAAAAGTAGACCTTGGGCCAAAAAGTGTTGGGCAATACTGCCTTAAACGCTGTGCAACATCGAAGGTTTGATCAATAAATTTACCAAACAATACATTTGCTTTTACAACTTATCTACAGCCAAGCGCTTGAAATAAAGGACATGCACTTAATGCAGTGTTTTTCAAACGTGGTTCCGTGGAATCTCAGCATTCCGCGAGTGGCTCCCAGGGGTTCTGCTGAAACAGTCCGAAATTTCTGGGAACAGTTTTTTTAAGGTTTGGTTTTACGGAACACCAGGAAATTTTATGAGGCCTCGTTTTTTCAGCAAAACGTTCAAAATAATTCCTAAACATATTGTTTACTACAGTATTGGCAGTCACAGTGCACAAGTAGCACCACTGTATTTTAAAAAATAATATCACAAACTTTCTAATATCAACTTCACACCTCTCGTTCATCAGTTAAAGCATCGGTGTTTGACTCATCATCTGCAGATTCTGCGGCCTGAAATGCTCGCTCCATCACTTCCATCATTAAGCTGCTCTGGACCATGTCGCGTCGCCATGGGGTTTGGAAGGTGTGCCCCCCAGACAAAGCTTCAAGACCCCAAATTGCAATATGAAACACTATAAATCAGTGGAGTTTTTCTCAATTTGAAGGATGTCAACCATCCTGCCCAAACCTAAAGTCACTCTATTAAAGACTTTCTGGCGGCAGTTCTGTCTGGAGCGTTCATTGATACATCCGAGCATTCACAGCTACATCAAGCACTGGTTTTGTTGCTTGGTTTCAACACGGCACAGTGTTAAAAATCCTCGCTCTTGCCAGGCTGTAGTAAGTGGATTGGACAGCCCAATGCTGCAATATTGGTTGTCTTGTTGACCATGGTAGCCCACCATGGGCTCTGCTCGACATCAGAAACAATGCGATTGCTCAAATGTTCCGAGATGATCAAGATAAACTCGGTTACTGCCACAGAACTGGTATGGCGGAGGTAGTGAAGTCGATCATTATGGTCGATGCTGTCCACCAATGTTTGCAAAGACGCTATTTTTAGATTCACTATCTCTTCTTTCGAAAGCCAGCAAATCAGATGTATGCGCTCAGCTACCGTTTTAATTTGATCTGAAATGTGATCCTGATGAATATCCTGAAATAGTGAAATGCATTGAGTTTTTTTCCAAGCTATTAGATTGTTGGTGTTGATCAGCTGATATGATTATCCAGACGATTTGGGCGTAGAGGCCGGGCAGGAAACGTTAATTGCTGAATGCCTAGAGCATCGCAAACATATTGCGCCCAGTCGCAAACATACAACACGCAGAGGGAACACATTCATTTGCAGAGATTCATAAAAAAGTTTCAGCCTAATCCAAAAAATGAAAAGTTTTATTGTTAGATGCTGCTAATTCACTGTTAACTGGAAGTGATGATGCTTTTGAGATTCTAACAGTGGAATGCTGTTCTTCATGCACAACAGAATCGAAAGAACCTTTGCAGTCAACACTGCTGGTATTTGCACTTTCTGGAAGAGCAACAGCAAGTTTTTTTTTGTTTAGACTTACTACAAAACACTGCTTTATGCTTGGGTGGCTAGCTTTACATATTTGCTGTGACATTATCTTCTGAAAATATCCACACAAGAAATTGAAAGTATGAAATCTGCAAAAGGCTTGACTTTATAAACACGTTTGACACTGTGGAGAAAGCGTGGCTTGATAAAAACGCCAGACTCAGTGGCATTTGAAGCTTTAATTGTTATATAACCTAATTGTTTATCTCATGAATGCCGTCAAATTATAAATTGTTGCGTTGCATAGGATTTTCATAGACGATTATGATGAATAGACAAGGCTAATGTGTGTACTGCACTTATATGATGCGGGGCGAATCCTTTTTGGGACGTTAATTGAAGCCACGAAGCGATGTTAGACATTAAATTCAGCTAAAACATTTCGTGGTTGTCCAGATTTAACGTGAGAATACCAATTTTATTGGCCGCAGAGGAAATTTTTTGTGGGACCGTTTTGAACTCATAAAACGCCTTAAAAAATCCCTGGCCTGGGATTAAATGCGCAACCGCGCTTATAGCTACACCACTGTTTCACAAGTTTGTTACAGAAACAAGGATAGACACTTGTATCATAGCATAGGGTTCCATGAACAACGCAAACATTCACGGAAGGTTCCGCTGCAGCACTAGTTTGAAAAACACTGATTAAAAGTTGTAAACAAAAGGTTAAGAGCCACTCCTGTAAGGGAAAAGTAAAATAGCATGAGTGTGATTAACAACGTGTAGTTCGGCTGCAGTCAATGAACTTAACAATGCAAAACGAACCTTCAAAGAAGCGTTGAAACATGTAATAATGGGATTCTTTCTTTTTCATTTCTGCAGGTGGAATGCCTTTCCGCCAACCCAAACAAGTGGTGTCTTACGATGGGGTGCTAAAAGTGACTCTTGAAGTAAATGTAACAGATTTTGTTGTTGACTGGCTGCAACTGCGTCGTCGGAGTTATAATTCACAGATTCCTGGGCCTACGTGGAGAATCAAACGCGGTGACACAGTCCATCTTCACTTGGTGAGAATGACCAGACCTTATGCGCTAATGACTTTAGAATAGAATTGCTTTCAAATAGAATTACGAAAGTATTGGCCACCAAACATATTCTCAGTGTAAGTACTTTGCTAAATCAATCTTTGCATATTTCTCGGTAAAGTACAACCAAGGAATATTGCAGCATTGACACGTAAATTAGAGAAGGTATTTGAGCTTGAGCAAAATTTATATCATGATATAAATGCAGCTGGTGTATCAAATACTTATAGCTTTTTTTGAATCATTTTTGTAACTGTACAATGGCAAATTCTTTGCAACTCTTCCGTAATGCCCTTACCTTTTTCAGAAACGTTTATCGCTAGAATTAAGATGGCGGTGAGACCATCCGAATCATTGCCACATAGTACAATTGAAATAATTGGTGAGCGCCAACTGTTGTACGAGTAGGCCTTCAGTTTAATTACAGTTGAGTGTAGCAGGATTCACCACTCGATGTACCAGTGAAATGGTGTTCAAGAACAAGAGTGTTCAAATATTCTCTGTCATGTCTATTTACCGACGTATCCATTTTTCAAACTACTGCAGTTCTTTGATCAAGCTCTGTAATCTTCGTAATTAGAAATTAGGTAATTAAAAAAATAACAAGTGAAGTAGGGTATTCGAGGAATCTGCCTGCCAATACTATGCTTAAATAACTCTGCGAGGATTGTAACTGCACTTTTCAACATTCAATATAAGAAGTGCCACAAGGGAAAAACAGCGAAACCTGCTCACAAATCATTTTACTGGAAAATTTAGTTCACGTAAAGTACACCTACTTATCTTCAATGCTGTAATACCAAGCAATCGCCAATCGCAGTTTTGGCACGTCTGAGACAATAGCAATATGAATTCAGTTAAATTCCAAGTCCAATTCCACTCGCTTAGAATTCCAGTCCATGGAAACTGGATTCGAGTCGGACTTGATTCCGATCTTGGTCTTGGTAAGACCAAACAGATAGTTCTTCCGGTCGACTAGCGCTGAAATTAATGTTACTGTTAATTTTTCAGGTTATATATTTCCTTTTGCAGAACAACACACTTACGCAAAATAATTTGTCACCTCCTGGAACGAACCTCCGCAATACGTTCAACAGTCCAAACACAACAAATATTCATACTCACGGCTTGCACGTGAGCAGTATGGTAAGTGGGGATGATTTTATTCTCAATCTGCAAACATAATTCCATGATACAGTAGATATTATTTATTTTGTATCTGTTAACGGCCTGTTTTGCAAATTTTCAAATATCTGTAGTGCTTTCAACGTTGCTATAGATTTGGTAACGCTTTGGAAAGGTTAAGGACAATGTTCCTACGTAGTTTCTACGTTCATGCAGTACATTAAGTCCGCCCATCTTGTATAAGTTCAAAATCTGTTTAGAAATAGTCATCTGAGTTTTGGAATTTGGTGGTGTTCCAATTGTGGGTTTAACTATTGATTTCACTACCTCATGAAAGACTCCGATTGAATGAAAGAAATGCATCGTTTATTTTACAATAAAGGCAGGTTAAACGTTTTGAAACATTTAGCAAGTAAATCCAGGAAACTAAGATGCAGGTGGTTATTTTGTTCCAACCACGATCATGCTGCGGATTCTCCCAATTGCAAAATGTTTGTGATTCTGCAAAACAACAGGCTTTTCAAATTTATAACGACAGTAGACTCTATCAACTTACGCTCCTGTAGTTCATTGATAGATTCTCCGCTTCTCAATCGAATGGTAGGGTTTTCGATCCAAAGCCACTGAGTGAATTGTCATAGTGCTCATGGACAATAGTTATAACCTTAGTTCCCCAGGGAAAAAGCAAATTTCCTACGATTTTGGCCTGGCGTTAATTGCTAAAACCAAATAATAAAAAACAATGCTATTGAAAATCAGAAGACGTGTCTACAGGAAAAAGTTACATTTAGAGCAAGAATGTTATTTCTCTCTAATTGCAGGATCCGTCCGACAATGTGTCAGTGAAAATTGACCCTTTGACGCATCGCGACTACACATATCAGATAATCAATAATCATCCATCTGGAAGCTTCTGGTATCACGCTCACTGGCACGGTTCTACCTCGTTTCAGGTGAGACCTTTGATCTTATGTAATACAGCTGTTCAGTTTCATTTTCAAACATTGCACACTACCAATATGCTTGCACGATTTTATGAGGGACTTTGTTTTTTCTCTTTGTGAACACTAGTTTGGTATTGATTTAAGACGTTTAAGGACAAACTGCTAGTATCAAAATATTGAAGGTATTTTAGTGCAGACAGAGAAAATTATTCTGTTATGGAAATGTTTTCACTTGAATACATGAAATGGCAGATTTCCTAAAACCAAAGTTGAATTAAAAGTAAAAATACTTTGAAATGAATATTTTTGTTGGAGAGTTTGCAATTTTGGAACGTACGTTGGCGCAAAGTTAGATTGCAAGGCAGCAAAGTGCAAACGTTATAATTCGCAGGTGGACAGTGGAATGGCGGGGTTGATCCTAATCGAAGATCCAACAGATTGGTCAGTTCCGCAGCACATTAAAGACGTTTCTTGTCCCTCAAACTGCGAACATGACATTGAGTTGATTTTCCAGTCTACATTGATTTACTCTGATGGTGGCTTCGCTTATATGCAAATGATGATGCAAGACAACCTATTCCGGTGAGCGTTTCGGGCACTTTTCATTTTTATTTCCTTTTTGTTTCTCGTTCATGCAGAAGCCATAGATGGACTCTCGTAGTCTTTTATACGAGATGTTCGAAGTAGTTGGTGGACGTTTTTCAGCGATGATCTTATCCTCACCGGAATACCGATCGTTGTCAATATGCAAAGGAAAACATGTATTTCGTATTTTATTCCCATCTCGAAGCCCTGCAATGGTGGAAGATCCGGGAGTGTAGGGGGCACTCCCAAAATTTTTGGTTTGTCAAAATTTGGACAAAATCTCAAAAAAATTGTGTAAAGAACTTTCAAGATTTTCTTATAATACTAATCAAATTATATTTATTTGTTATTAAGTGCAAAAATAAAAGTTCATTATGTCAAAGAAAACAAATGAAACAAACATGAAATCAACGAAATCTCTCATTTGTAACATTGTGTTTTCGTATGTGAGAGCTGCTGATTAACTTACTCGCTTAAACGTTTCGTCAAAAAAGGCGATTCATACATGTGTATCATTAATTGTACAGTGTGGGAATCGAGTAGGCTGCAGAGCAATTATTTCATGCAAGTAGAGTCCATGCCAGGCAAGTAGGCAGCAACGCTGTGTTATTAAGTCTAAGGACGGTGTATGGGATTGAAAACATTTTACCATGCAGTGTGTTGCAGATACGTCCACAGCTAGGTGTCAGGTTTATTGCTGAAATCAACACCTGTAATGTGAATGTAACGCCAAACCTCAGAACTGTGAAGCAGATGCCCATGAAATCTGAGTCAGTTGGCTTCTGACAAAACAGCCAGATGTATGTTTTTCACTTGGGTTATAAAAATCAAATTTCAAGTACCCAAATTTATATTATCAAGTTTATGGCAACATGGCAGAGGAAAATAGAATCTACCAGGAGCTACAGGAAATTTGTAGAGGGAAGCTTGTGATATAAAATGTTTTTCGAGTAGGTTTGGGAAAATTCGGACAAAATATCTTTGCACACTAAAAAATTGCCTGCTCCTACACCTATGGCCGGCCAACATATTCGACTTAGCCTAAGCGCATTTTATTTTTCCTGCGCCACCCTTATTTGTGAATCATTTTGTTTATTGTTAGAATTAGTTTTATTTGACTATAAGAAATCACAAATCGTTTTGTTTGTTTCTTTCAGCTTATTTGACATTAATATTTTCAACACTAGCCAAAACTTATACATGTGGATGGTGAATACGTCGAACAACATAAGCTATTACACAACCAATGGTTTATTGAACCCAGTGATGAAGCTTTGCACTGGTCAAACCAAGCGTTTCAGGTATGGGTCAATGTTTTAGCAGCTACGATATATTAATAATTGTCGATACGTTGCCATTAAAAACACTGCCCAGAATAGAGCCACTCTGTAAACACGGCGCACTTTATCTGACCGCACTTTCCTTAAACATAACACCAAGAGTGTGGAAAAGTAGGGAATATTCATTCAATACCTGAAAAATCGTTGTATGCATTTGCATCACGTGTTTGCATCTAAGCCATATAGTTTGATTCTATATCAATGTCCTGAAATTCGCAATTGAACGTGTATGATGAAATCATTATGAATGCGTTTCACTCTGCTTTCAAACTACCTTTTTAATTTTTTTATTCGAAGAAGTGAAACCACACGTGTCCTGCAAAAAAATTGTCACTGAATTTTTAAAGATAACCAGAGATGGAATTCATGGCCATGTGATGCAAAAAGGCGTAGAGAAAAAGTATCGTTTTCACAAAGCCATGCAAATTGAAAAACTCTGGAGAAGCAAAAGCAAACTGTATAGATTATCCATCAATCAATTACAGTAGATCATATACCTTCCGAAGATTTTGCTGCAATTTTCTGTGCAAAGCAAAGTTCAACTTGGGTAAAATTCTTGTGCTATAGGTCCATAGAAAATGTTGCACTAATCATTTAACTGAACAAGAATTTTTCTAATTTGGAATTCAAAATATTTTGCCCAGTCTTCTTACGATTTTTTCCTGATTTACAAATAAAGACGCTCCTGTTTTTGCGCAGTATGTGAACCTATTTTATCACTGAATGATACTTGATACTTGAATTCCGAATACAGTTTTGAAATCAAGACTAATGTTTCATAGTGATACAAAGTATCTACGGTGTAGAATGCTCGTCTTGAAACAAAGGACGAGAGTTCACGTTTGTTACAAAATCCATGGACGTTTTCGACCCTTGATTCGTTTGCGATGGTGTCACATTGGGAGGTTTCAGTACAAGACACCAGTTGGATCACAAACGTTTCCATTGCTCGTTACCAGAGAAACAACCTTTGTCAAGAAGCAGCAAAACAATCAATTATTTATTGAAGGCCTCCTTCGCTGTGTGAACCGATACCAGCACCAGAAAGGAGGCACTTCACATACAAGGATGGGTGGTGCCCTTGTTTTTACAGGAAATATTACTAGGTTTAATACTTTTCCCTCTGTGCAAGTGAAAAGAGGTACTGCATCAGTGATGTCATTATCTTTTCATCATGGAATACAATTCGATAGCACCTGAAACGAAGATTCAAATAGCGTTGCACACAGCCTTGTTTTATATCTCTGCTCAGCTCTAAGGGGTCTCACAGAGTATCTTCAAATAAATGTCTAACTATCACTTTGATGCAACGAATTGAGAAAGCTGAGAAATGCAGGTGAGCATTTGGTTACTTACAAAACGATATGTATCCCTTATCAACGAAAGCAATAAGAAAGCATGCGTGTTTGCTCATGGCGCTTCTAGATTTGGTGCATTGAGACGATCACCAGATCTGTTGACCCAAAAACCACATTGTGATTAGTGGTAGCGAGATTCCACTGCTGTTGCTGCCATTTCTTATTTCATTTATGTTATAGCACAGAATGACGATCTTGCCGACATTCCCTTGCTTTTTCCGAAAATGACCTTCATTCCAACACTTGCACAGAATGCTGCACAGTGTTGAAACAAAAAAATGTCGCGTTTGAGGAGTTAGGCTGGAAAACTGTCTAGGCCCATTGATTTAGCAGAAGACGAAGCTGTAATAACAGCGAGGGATTTCACATTCGTTGCAACATTTATCTAGTTTTCTGATGTATGTGAGGGCATCACGAAGTGATTACTAGCCAGAGTGCTGCAACAAATACTGTATCACCACAAAGATCGAGTGAAATATATCTTGAAAACCCAGCATGATAGTGAAGCCGGACATCATAATTTAACAAAGCACATTCTTGCTTTACGATCATGTTGGCTTACAGGTAACTTACAGGAAATGCAATATTTCTCGAGTTGCCAAGGAAAAAATGTTGTTGAGTTGAGATTGATGTTTTTGCGTTTTGGGGAAGATACAGTGGCTATTGTATGCTTTCCACTTCATTTTTATAGAAACGCCCGTAGGATCACGAGAGATTTAATTATGTTGTGCATGTTCAAAACACACTCTCCCTGGTATGGCTGTTGCTTGAAACTCACCAAATCTAAATAGAGCAACTGCAAAATTATATTCTCCCTACAATTAGACGAGTAAAAAAAAAACAAATGCAAAAAGAACTTATGTTGACGTCGTCTGCTACAAATTTATTTGAAAACAGTGCTGCAAGTTTCAAAATAAGCAACTTGGCGCAACATGCCTAAAATCGTGAGAACCCTTATCTGATTAATTGCTCACGTTTCTCACTGAAATTACAAAATTGTGCCTATATTTCACCAAATTCTTTTGCATCATTACAGATCCTTTGGAACATTTGATTCAGTTACCATCTTCATGAAAATTAAGTGTTTTCATCATGATCTTGTCGCCTTACTCCATAGATTTTACCGTTTATAAAGTGAGACACTGGCCCACAAGAACAAACCACGATAGACATGACCGACAGCGTCCTATTCCACGTCAGATATGTGCGGATTAATATTTTGCGGTCTAGAATTCACTTCAATTTCGAGATGAATGCCACCTGCTCCGAAACGTTTGTGAACTTCCATTCCCAATCTTGCTTCCACTCCGACATAACGCATGTAACGCATAACAGTGATTCAACTTTACGTTATATGCCCTACAGAAATAGCCATGATGAGTTTACCTTTTTCGCAAGGATTCCCTCATCTGACAATCAACGCGTTGCTGTGAACGTTTTCCATGATATCAGGCAAAGCCAGTAAGATCTATTTTTCTTTCTAAATAACTATGTTATAAATACCAGTGGTAAAATATGATCTACCTAAGCATGGATATGCTGACGATCTAGCAATTATGCATGCTGATGGAGACTGGCAGGCAGTGGAAGTGGCGCTGACCAAGGACATGGAAACCGTACGTGAATACCTTCAAACTTGGAAACTAAAGCTCAGCACTACAAAAACGGTGTCGGCAGCCTTCCATTTCAACAACAAGGAAGCTAAGCGCGAGCTTAAAGTCAAATACAACGACTAACCCCTGCCCTTCTGCTACGAGCCCAAATACCTCGGAGTACCGTTGGACAGGTCGTCTACGTATCGCACACACATCGAGTCACTTCGCAAGAAGCTGACATCATGCGTCGTACCCTTGAGGCGGCTTGCTGACTCCGGCTGGGGTGCTGGAGCTACAGCAAACTCTGCGTATAGCCACCCAGCCGTGGTGCATTCAACCGCACGGCACTACGTGCCTTTTTGGTGTCGCGTTTCTCATACCCGCCTCATCAACCCCGACGCCTTACGAATTTTGACTGGATGCCTGCGTCCTACACCAGCGGACAACCCTCCAATCCTCCGGCAGGCATCCAACCTGCTGAGCTCTGTCGTAATGGAGCCACACTGTTTCTAGCACGCCATGCCATGGACCCTGGATACCTGCTCCACTCAGCGCTCACCCGTCCACTGAGTGCCGCCTCAAATCGAGGCACCCATTTTTACCCGCCGCACAACATCTCATCAGTACATCTGGCAACAACAACATACGTGCGGCCTAGTGGGAGCATCACCAATGGAATGCGGAATGGTCGGACAAGACTCCGCATGTTCATCCCCGACACCGGCACCCACTCCCCCACTTTCCCGGAATGATCCTCCCAAGAAGAGCCTGGGTCCGGCTTAATCGCCTCCGCACCAGTATCGGACGTTTCCGCTCCTGCTTATACAAATGCGGTAAGGCCTTCTCTGCAGCCTGTGAGTGTGGCGCAGAAGAACAAACCGTCGGCCATGTTGTCCTCCAATGTGTAATCATCTACCTCCCCATGTACTGCATGATCAAACGGTTCTGGACGATAAGACAACCGAATGGCTGCTCAAAATCTACCCCGAGATCCACTGCAGCCAAGCAGTGATTTTAACTACTGGCTGCAAACAAGAATCTATCCGTCTTTTCTTAATTTGAAAACACGTATTTATTTAGTCTGACCCACAAGAATGACTAAACCGCAGATGTGTTAAGTGCACGCAACAGCAAAGCAATAAAGACGTCAACTTCCCCTGTCCACTTGAACGTACCGTGTAGAGTAAGCCAGAAATATCTCCAGGAGTATCTTCAGCAACTGTGACAATGCTCGTTGCCCTCCTTGCTGCCGCAGTATAGTAACCTTGGACAATACGCCAATGCTTCTTAAGATGTGCATTTGCTGCATTCATTTGATTTTATGATGTTTGACCCCAATTAATATTACTAAAATAATTTTAAATGAACTACAATTTGGCTGGCTCCTCGGCATGCTTCGCAACTCCATATCCGACTGATCGTGATGCACCCATTATTTTCATTTCTAATATCCATTTTGATGTGTCCTTCATGCAAACTCTGACCGGAGTCCACGCCCACACTCCTGCTCCATGTTCATCTCTTGAGCACAGTGCAACCACTATTAAGTTTGGAAATGGCGTATTTTACAGATAAAAATGCTTTTTACACTTGGAGAATGCTTCTAAGCTGTCATCCTCTGACTCACTGGATCGCATGAAATGCGACGAATTTCTTTAAAGACAATTGGCGGCAGGCCGAAGCCTGATTGATACCGCTTGTCTAATCGATTTGGTGGGCACGATATGTACAGGAGCATTCGAATAAACAAAACGAAAGGTTACAAACGAACATACACAAACGGAAGCAAAAGAACAAGGAAAATGGCAGCAAACGAGCAATGAAAGGAACTTCACGAGACGGTAGGTCAAGTTATATAACAAGATGCACAGGAAAGTGGATAGGTCAACATTGTTAAATAAGGGATTCAAAGCGCCTACAGTTCTTCAGGAATCGAGATAATGATGAGAGGATAACTACTGTTAGTTCAAATGATAATTTCTGGTGGCCAAACAGGAGAATTTGGATTAGAGTTTTATTTTTGATAGTAGAATATTGTGGCTGATTATAAATTTTGTCATTAAGCAAGGTATTTTTTAGTTTTAGAAGTAAATCTCGAAAGTGTAAGGTCAAATTGCACCACAGGAGAAGGTGTTAATGTGCTTCTGTAGACCCGCAACTAAACTGTCCAAAGGATTTCATATTAATTTTTAAAGGGCTGTGACCAAAGCGGAACATACAGTGTAATGAGGTAGCGGATGGATTTGACCCTTGCAAGTAACAAATATTGCGATTCTGGCCATGGGAAAAGAGGGTGATGCGGTTTTTACATGCTGCAAAACTAGAACATAATTTGTTGTATTGTGGTAGGGAGTTGCAAAGGACGGGAGCTTTGTAAAAAATGAATTATGCGTTGTTAACCTTTGGAGAGGGGAAGCTGAAAATTATTGGCATGACGAAATGAGTATGCTTGGATTTCTCCTAAGGTCAGCGGTAAAAACAAGTGGAGGACAGGAGAGTTAAGACGAGTGTTCATTTTATAAAAGAAAACGAGCACATGGAGTTCTCTCCTGTTAGATAACGAAATGACGTTACGATCTGAAAGGACAGCGGCCTTGCATGATGTACGAAAACAACCTAGTATTTTTTTGGCAGGCATTGTACGTACTGTATGTTCTCAAGGAGCTCTCCGAAGTTGAGCAGTTGGCAAAAATCACATTTCGATAAACTAAGATTGGGAGAACACAGGAAACATGAAGTGTATAAAGGACCTTGCGTGGAACAAGATGTGAAAGCTGTTTGATGCGGTTAGGTCTGAGTGTAGTTTTTTGTTTAATCGACAAAATATGATGATGCCAGGATAAGGTTCGATGAAATAAAGACCTAGATGTTTGTATGAGTCAGTTTCACTGAGGTCAGTATTGTTAAATGTAAGAACAGGGTGTGAAATATGAGGTTTGGAAGTGGTTAAAACTTTGGTCTTTGGATTAAAATGTATATTCCATAACTTTCACCATTTGGATAAGGTGTGCAAATGACGAGTTAAAACCTGGTGGGGATGAAGTGGACAGCGAGAAGAGAATAATAAGGCCGTGTCGTCAGCGAACAATGAGATTGAGGATTCAATGGATTCAGCAATATCGTTGACATATACTGTATTAGAAACAATAAGGGACCAAGGTTAGAGCCCTGTAGTACTCGGCAATTTGTATAGCAGGCGTTTGCAAAACTCTCATTGATTCCCACTATTTGGCTCCTACCACCCTGGTAATATGACAAGAGATTAAGTAAGGATCCGTCTATTCCTGAATGTTCCAACTTACAGATTAGTCCAGAATGAATAACTCGATTAAAGGCTTTGGAAATATCCATAAAGCGATCTTTGAAAACAAGCCCCTATCATCCTTTAATGAAACCGTCGGTTTCATTACGAGAATATTGCGATTCACATGAGTTGCTGGTCAGAAACACTTTGATAAGGATCTACCAAGATTATACTGGCAGTGAACCCTTTTGAAGAACAATTCATGAAGTGATGCGTTGTAGCGTAAAAGTGAACAGTTGTATATCAACTCAAAACGATAGAAAAGAGACGAAACGCGAGAATATGTCATACTTATAAGGTACGCACTATTGTAGAGCATATATGCCGGTATGCAAAGAATTTAGAAGCAACGACCCATGTTTTAATTATTCAAAGCACTTTCATCTGATTTCTTGGCTATGGTGCTTCTAACGTGATAATTGTTTCGTAACTTATTGATCACAGTTTTTTAAACAGAATAAAGCATTAAAAGTGTTGTTGGACGAATTTGAAAGGTAGGGTATTATCCAAGAAAGTGATGCATGGCCGCCATTGATTTCAAAAGATTTATTTCACTTTCCACTTCAAATTCATAGGTATTTCGCAGACAATATTACTTGATGACACACCAATGCAATCTACGCTGTTACCTTACAGTATCTCCTGCCATATCTGTAGATTCTGCCTTGTGTAATTTCCAAACTTGGACATGTCTGCATTTTAACTGAAGTGAGCAGCTGTCCGCTATTTGTATAAAACGCAGATGAAACATAACTGCTCCAGGAAAGTATCAGTATATTAACCGTGATGTAGTAACACCTTGGCCTGTTATTAGAAACAGTACACATTTCTTCCCAGTTGTTGCTTCCCAATAGTTTGGTAGCAATATCGATATAATTTTATTTGAATTTTTGCGACGGCAGTTGGAGTTAGGCCGAATTCTGAAATTGGCTACATACCAGGGCGGCTGAGATGGACGTTTTTGCCCAAGGAGCGCTACGCCGATTCACTCAGTGGCACGTGGATGGAACACCCAACTTTCCAATTGAGAGGCGAACACTCTACCACTGAGCTGTTGCCGAGTAATATTTTTGTCATAACAATAGCTGCAGCTCTTGCTTCGAAGGGAATTAGCAACAGAAATTCAAAAATATGCTGAGTTTAACCAAAATTCATTTTTTGGTGTGCCATTCATTTCCTTGTTAAGTGGCTGTCTGTCAATGGCGTACACAAAAAAATTTCCGAGGGTTTCGTCACAATTGCAAGTTTCAAGTTTCGTCACAATCTTGTGATGTCACAAATCAACTTTTGGACGACCATTCTAGGGGTCCGGGCATGCCCCCGAGAAAAGTTTGCAAAATTAAACCAAAAAATATGCAAATTACACCTGAAAATACGCATTTGCACCAAAAAATGCGCATACTGTCAATAATTTTTTTATTTTTAGGGTCTGAGCGGGGGACATGGCACAGTGCCCCCCCTCCGTACGCTAGTGCTGTCTGATCACTTCTGCTTTTCTTAAATTAGCGTCGGGACGTAGAAACTCCAGCAGGGTTCCAAACGCATCCTCAACAAGGATGAATAGTTTTTATGGCTTCCTCCTAAAAAGACGGGACCAAATCAGGTTTGAGATGTGAACATGCCACTTGTTACTTGATTGGCCACTGGGTGTCTTTTCCTTTAAGTTTGGTCAAGAGGACCCGTACCGTCAATCGTTCCAGAAGAATTCTGGTCTCGTGGATGAGGCGTTATGCATGTGATCTCTGTATTCGGTTAAATGCTCGACATTCAGAGGCATTATATATTTCATAACTTTGCGGTTTGTCGCAAAGTACCACGTAGTGACTTAAGGCAAATATGCCATTTCTGTTGCTTGTACTGTACAAGAGATATTAGACATACACTGTTTCGGTCAAGGAACATGATTCATGATCATATGTGAGAAACGGAATGACATTCATTTAGAAAACTGACGACTTTACCGTGTTTCAAAGGTCCCGGTTTGTGGACACTTGGACACTTTTTAGTATTCTTTATTTTGGTAAGTTGGAATACCTCGGTTGCAGTTGCGTAGCTAAGAGGGGGGGCTCTACCCCTGGCGACACTTTCACGGGGCGGCACTATGGGATATGCTGCTATGGGCAATAAACTTGCAAAGGCTGTATTGAAATAAAAGTGGTTTTAATGTCGGGAGTGGGACATTACTCGAAGTTGAAGGACGTTTTTGATTTTGAGTAATTTAAACTATGGCATGTGTATTTAAGCGATTGTTATCTTAGCCAGACAATAAACAATTGATGCACCTGGTATGTTGTATTAACAGTCTTTTTTGCATGAAGCTGCAACACGGTTTTCAACAAGATTGTCAACTTACTTGATATCAAATTGTACTCATTCACTACACGGTTGTTTGATCGTGTGCTAGGTCGTTGTTGACGTTATTGTAGTCTTTATATGACGTTATGGAACTCAGTAGCAGTATGGTAGATGACTGCGGGCAAACGTGTGACTGTGGTGAGCTGTACGTTTTTATAAGTGCTCTTAAGTTTTGCACCTGCGCGTAAAAGCACATTGTTGGGTCTAAAAAACATTTATGTGTAAATCTAATAAATGTATAGTTGAATTTGTGCTCGTCAAAATAGATTTCCGTGTGTTTGGAGAAATATAATCGAACGTAGTATTCTTCCACAAGGATTTCGTGTAACCCTAGTGTTGCGCAAACATGTAGTGGAGTTACGTGAGTTTTAAGGGTCCCGTGAGGGTTCCTTATTGTTCTTTAGGGGAAACGATATTTTGCTTCAGTATGTTGATGAGTCATTATGAAAATTTTTTGATCACCGTGGTGCATTCAGATTCCAAGTAGGCTAGTTAGTTTTACAGGTGTTTAAGCGCAAAGAGATATTGATAATTGTTGCGTCGATTGTTGTTCATTGTTGTGCAACTAAGAAGAACGTTATTGTTGCATCACGGTTATACAATGTTGCCCATGTACAGTTCACAATAAAGAAAGAAGGTCCCCTTGAACTTTTGCAGTTTATTCAAAGGTATAACCTTGGAATTCTGTTCCAAATATAGTAATAACTAAAATGCTGCGGATTTTCCTTGCTAAACTGTACAAGAAACCGCGCGAGCATCGAAACCTGAGAATTAACTCAGCATAAGCGCATAAACAAAAACTGCCCATTGTGGGCAAGGACAACAACGGTTTTTGTGTTTGAATGTTGCCTGAGCATGTCAGATAAAATGTCATTGAATAAGAGCGATGAGTGATCTTTGATTTTATTTAAAAAAAAACTGCATATCTTTATCATTTATAAACAACTTTACCATTTAAACTATGTTTTCGTGAATACACACCACAACATCACAAAATGAAAATGATCTAACGAATGGTTAGGTTACCATTAGCCTTACATCTATATGGAATGTCGTTGCAAAACAGGGAATCTTTTGTAGACGATCACCCAACCTTAATTTTAGCATTTTATGCAATTAACTGTCTAATTCATACGGTTGGTTAAAACTGATCGAAACATTTGAGCAGCAGTTTTTTTGTGATACCCGGGTTGCCGGGATTGTGGTTACTGCAAGTTGATAGCTACCGTATTTTGTGATTTTTGTCTTACCAATTCAAGTCAAAACTAATGTCCATGTTTGTATCGGACAGATTACTAAACGCTGGATCGAGACACAACTTGGCCTTACACGTAGTGGATGGTAGTGGAAATCGTGCCTGTGATATACTTGAAATTGCTGTGGACGGTATCTATCTTGACCGTGGCAAGCCACCGAGGCTAGGGAGAAGCTTTTTGGCTGCATCTACTCGAATAGATTGGTTGATTGTGTGCAATAATCCCGGTCAATACTACGTGAGTTTCAAAATATTTTGGTTTTCGTCTGGTTATCTTGTACACTTGCATTTCCATCCAAACACAATGCCAGTTTCTGCATGATCATCTGTTGCTGAATCGTTCTTGGAAATTTGATTGTACGTATTCAACTGCACTTCCATCAAATTCATGATGGCTGACTGCAAATCAAATCCGTAGAAATGGTGTTTATGCTGGGCCTCGGACTTGTCCAGGGGCGAAAATTGCTGATGTCCATCATTTTAATTGAGGGACAAGTTTTCTTCACAAAACTGTTGCATACAGTACAAGAAACTAACTTAAAATTTTCTATGAACGATTCTAGTAAAGATGCTCCCTTTTCAAAAAGGAAATTACCTTCGTTGCACGCTCTGCTTCTAAGACGTTAAATGCAGTTCACGTTGTTGGAATGGATGGAATTGTTATTTCATATAGTGAATACTACGAACTCGTTATGTCTGGAAAAGGTTTTTGCCTATCACGCTTTCCTATGCTCTTACAATCTTGGTAATGATGCACCATTCAACTTTCGTCAAATATTTACTTGATGTGCATTGAAACTAGAAAACTGCTCAACTGGAAATGCAACAACAAATATTTTACAACAAGTAGTGTACAAATTGCTATCCGTTGTTCTGTGACGGTCTTATGTTAATTTGTCATGTGTCACTGTCAACTTTTATGTTACTTTGGACATTCGCAGTGAATCAGATGTAATCTAGTTTTTTCCCCAAGAGATTTATTTTATTTCTGTCAATTCAAAGCGCTAGGTGATTGTGTGCGCCCAGAAAGCAAGCTGAACAATGTGACCACTCAGCGAAAACTTCTCGCTAGATTTTATTTCACTACTTCAATGCAGAATTGCTACTTGAATTAATTTTCTTTCTTGTGACTTCCATATCACCCACTAATTTCATTGGTGGTTCATCATGTCACTGGATTGTTTCGTGAACCAGCTGTTTGTCAACAAATCAACGCAGACCTTTTTTTACTGAGACTTTATTAACATTTGCCGTTGCGAAAGAGAATTTGGCAATGTAATTTGTGTTTATTAAAGTGTTGTTGTAAGTTAGGAAGTTTAAATGTTTACTTCGAGCGCAGTATAGCTCTTTGATCTTCTTTTGTCGTTGCTGTGGTATTAGGTGTAGAAATTGCGAGAGGTTATTATTTCTGTTGATTTTGTCAATCAAACGTGAATATGAAAGCCCATATGCAAATGGGTAGACTTCATAAAACAACATTGCTGTCAATCATGAGTTTTACCTCAACGTTACTTATCGCACTGAAATTACGTTGTTGTGCAACTAGTCGTGGCACATATTGTGACATGAACTGCGTTTTCGAATTCAATCAAGATAAAACAGTAAAACACTACTTTGCATCGGAGTTTGTGATACTTTCAGCAATTTGTAGAAATGTTTTGAGAATTTCGAGGGATGAATTCTGATAAACCTACCCTGACACCAGTTCTTCGTTTTTGGCATCGTTTTTAAAACTCGTTCCTACTTAATCAGTACAAAGCAGTGCAACGTAATTCACTTTTCCGTTATTATATAAATAAGCACAATTCAATCACATTTATCGTCAAAGACTAAAACCACGATCACAGCGATAATTCCTGTGCCACCGTGCCGTGAGATACATGTCGTATTGTTGCCGACATATCTCATTTTTTCTCCGCAGCTACAATCGTCGAGTAAATATACTGACCGATGGTCCACAGGAAACCTACTACCGCGCAACCAAACCTTACTCACCTTGAACGTGACCGGTGAACCACAAAACACCGAGCTCCAAAACGAGCTCCCGACCAGGCCAGCATTTGTCGGAAACTTCCTTAGCAAAACAGAGGAAGAAATACAAAGAAGATTTGTGCTTGAATCAGATCCAGATTTAAGTTTGAACAGGGATAAGTGGATAAACGGAACAACTTACAGGTACTGTCAGCTAGACAAAATATGCATACTTAGAGCAAGCGCGACCTATTTTTGATAGGTACGTAAATCAGTATTTTGTTTACATTTCGGAAGCAGTGCACAAAAACGTGAACAAATGAAATTTCATGCTTACAACCAAAACATTTTCAATTTGAACGGGACGCAAATTTCCAAAACGTGGACATGATCAAAGTTATCTCTGTTTTGCGAGATCCGATTTGGCCGGTTGTGCCATATGTGACAAATGTCGTTGACCTTACGTCGGTGCATTTCTTCTAGTCAGGGGCCGATTAAGCGAAAAAGCTTGTGGTGTTGAATCAAAAGACTCTTGTGTGGAGCGAAACCGCAAGACACTTGTATGGATCGGAACTTCAAGACGCTTTTCTAGAGCGTTCGGTGCAATGTTCCGGTGAAGCGTTGATTTACCGATTATTCGTAGCGGAATGCTCAATAATCTGGCTTTTCTATGTAAGATCGTTCGTTATAGAGTTCCGTGGCCATTGACAAAACCTCCAGCTCAAGTTTGTTTTTGTCAACGAGAGTTAACAGCTGCTCTTGATATTTACATACAGGTTAAGTTTGTTCTTGTGCTGTTTATGTTCAGTCTCATGCAAATTGTGCACCACCAGACAATAAACCAGGAGAAGGGAACAAAGATTGAACCGAGTCTATGACTGATTTTGTGAGGAAGTTGCATCTTGTATAATTTAAAATCAAGCTCGTTCACCACGATGCGGCAATGGGTACCTCATATTGTCTGCAAAACAAGTATTAGAAGTAAACTAAAGATTTGCTAGAAATCTTAAGCAGGGCGTATCGATGTTTTGGGTAGAACCAACAAACCATTGCATTTACTGCTGCTTTCATTAGTGAAACCTTTTTGAATCATGTTTGCATTACAGGAATTGTATTTAACTGCCAAAATTGCCTATTTGGACTTACTTAGAAAGAAAGATAGTTTTAGCATAGTTTAACATAACTTGTAGCATGAATCAAAAACTTGCATTTGCAGCGTTTACATTTTGCACTGCGGAAACACCCGTTGGTAGTAAGTATTCATAAAAAATTGTCATAAGACATCCGCTTGCAGAACGTGGCATCAGCTTGCAGAACATGAAAGAAATGCCTGCAACTTTTCACGAAGTTTGCAAATTACCTATAGAAGGTTTACGAAAAAAGATAAATAATTGAAAAATCTTTAGGCGGTGATAAAAACGTTTGGAACAATCAAACAAGCACTGCAAAACGTAAAAGCTATACAATTGTTCCCACGTCTCCTAAACTGCCAACCCACTTTAGTTAAGCAACATGGTGGCAGGAAAATAAAAATTCAGCTATCTTCTTTAATTCGACGCTGTCAAGTAAAAACAATATGAGGCGCTTCTTCCTCTGGAAGAACAAGAAAACCACAATGTGCGTTCATCATCCTGCAAAACGTCTGAGAAACCTTGCTGCTAACAATGCAGCAAACCACCCAAATGCCAAATCCCATTAGTTTTGCGAGAAAAATATGTTTGCAAAAGTTTGCCGTTGTTATGTTGCCAACTTGTTGTTTTTCCAAATGTTGGTTCCAAGAAAAGTAGCTTTCAAGCAGAGTAATGCCATGTGCCGAAATTTCTGCGAAGAGTTCTGTAACCTGATGCCACCTGCCGAGTTTGTTTGTGAAGAATTGCAGGTCGTTTTTTAAATGATCTGTAAGCTGATGCTACGGCCTACTTAAGATACGGCCTGATAGGTTGCATTTTGCCGACTGTTGCTAACAGGCTGATTGTCTTAGCCTGCTATGTCTGACTGAGAGCGGTTGTGTGGTGTGTTTATCAGTGGTTAGTTTGGTGAGTTTTGAGTTGGTACAAGTAACAATTTTGTGTTAGTTTGTCCATCTAGCAACTCTGTTTGTGAAACAATCTTACTGATGCATGTGCATCCTAAAGCATGCGCTATGTATCATCAGAGTGGTATGCTTACTAAGCTACACTGTATTGCACAAGAGGCAAATCTGACATGTCTGGAAGGTTTAGTTGTCAATAGCATGTGCTTCTGCTATGTCCGTCAATTGTACAGGAGCGCAGGCTTAAAAGTTAAAGTTGCCAGTTCGTTTCTCCTAAACGCTACACATATTAGCATTAGTCTGTTGATAAAATGGTTGAAAACATTACGTAGTTGTTGTAGACTGTCATGTGCCGTGTAGTCAACAGTTGCTTGGGTCTGTAGGATCAGCTTTAGGTGAGGGTAGAGTTATTTATAACACAACCAAAGGTTATATTCTGTGTTCGGGTAGGTGTTAGGTGTAAAAGAAACTTTCAAACATAGTGTATGAAACTGTTGGATATTGTGGACTGTGTGAATAGGGTACAAGCCGCATAACAGCGTTATTCGGGACATACTTATAGGCTACTTGAGACAAATAGAGGTTTCGATCTAGTTTGCTATATTCATAAGCAAAATTATTGCGGACCATTAATATTGTGGTTGGTAGAATTAGAATATAACTATAAAATAACAAATAACACATTTCAAATCACAAAACACATATTACAACTATTTAGTTAAAGAATGTAGCAAGTTATTTTTCTGAAGACCTGAAAAAGTTATTTAGCACAGTATGATTGACGTTTCTGATTTGAATAGTTTTAATTTCAGCATACTTCAATATCCTAACTTCATACACACGTAAGAAACAAGGCTAATGTTTCCTTTACAACCGGAAAATGATACGATAACAATTGTAAGTTAGCAGGGCAACACGGGATATAAACAAGATTTTGATTTGTCAGATTTTCTTTCTGTATATATATGCATGATTAATTTTTCTATAATTTAGTATTTGATTTGGACATTTGAGCTTAGATAAAAGTGTTAATATAAATAAATCATTGAAATAAAAATCCTGTTTGTGTCTCATTATACTGTTGTAAACTAGGATTTTTTCATCAGATTAACTGCATTTTTTCATGCAAAATCCTACCACTGCTAACAAGTCTTTAAACAATGGTTATGTTCCACTTAGCCACAATTATTGGCATTTTAAAGAAAGCATGCACAAACAACTTGTGTTTAAAGTTACCTTGTGAGAACAGAGTAACTTGGGAAAGCAAAATTTTTTGAAAAGGGCTATTATTTTCAAGCAGGAAAAATACAATACGTTTTCAGAAACCGTACATACGTAGAAGTCCTTTAACTATTAGAATTATTATAAAAATTTGTCCTACCTTATATTAAAAAAAAATTGAAAGTATGCCAAGCAACACCGATTGACGATATTCATTGGTGAACGAGAAATTGTGTAACTGTAAATGCTTTCCAAATTTGAAGTTATAAGTAGGCTGTATTTGACTTGCTTAGCCCCATAGGCAAACCAGCATCGTGCATAATAGATGGATGCAGTTTGCAGAGTCCTGGGTGGTGTAAATGGTTTCGTGCTTTTAATGAAAACAAAATTCTGCAAGTCTGATAATCATAAAATGGCAGTCCTGAGTTCTCAGATACTGCAAGAAGTATTTTTACATAGCCTAGAGCTCTTTTTTGCTGTTAATGACTAAATGGTGTACATGTTACAATATAACCTACCAGCATAAATTATTGCGTTATTTCTAGATAAAATTGTCATGCTTGAACATCACGAAAGATTGCTGCAATGTGAATCGTTAATGTGTAACACTTCGTACTGCATATGCTTTGACAGCTGTAGTCTACGTGGTAAAATGGTTATTAAGTGTGTGATTCATGGCTTAAACTCTGGATGTAACAAGAAACATGAACAAGGGCATGGATAAACTTTTCATTTGAACAACCTGATTAACAGTATTAGCAACGTCAATCACGTTTGTCAAGTGATCTGACTGGAAGTCAATCAAGAATTCCATAGTGTGCATTAACGATTTTAAGGATGATTTTATTAAAACATGTTAAAAAAATTAAATAAAAGAAGGATATGCAACCAGTTCCAACAACTCATGCAGAAAAACCATTAAAACAACCTTCAGCGTTGGACATCTTTTCTGTGTGCAATCATATGATGCTATTTTTAAACAACAGAAAAAATATAGCATGTCCACAACTACAAATTTCCTTTGATTGTGGTTTCATGGAACAAAAAAAAAAATTGAATTACAATTAGTGCTAGTTGCAAGTAAGTGCTTACTTAATCACTTACTTGAAAACTTTTCTTATTACTTGACTAAATGCAATTTTACGTTACTTTATATTTCAAGTAATTTGCTTTTTAAAAAGCAAAGTGTTTACAAGTCTCTCTGTTGTTGTAAACGCAATATTCTACATGACATACATCGTTGCACATAAATAAACCATTGTGGCAAATACATGTCTTGATTGCGCAGAGCGTTTTGTGAGTCGCAGTTGTTGATTTACCATCGTGATTACGAAATGGAGCTAGAAGCTCATTACATGAAATTGAATCGCGCCCAATAGGTGCGAATTTTCTCTGAACCGCCCATTATTTATGTGGTTTAGCAATACAAGAAAATTTCTAAACTTGAACCCCACCCTAACTCCAAGGCAGTTTAGTTCAACAACAATTCTTTTTTCTCTGAATATAGGCTCATGGGAAGTGAATATTAATTGTGCAACAATATAGCTTTAACTTTCGGTTGAATTATTTGGATTTCAGTGCTTTTTTGCATGGTATGTCCGAATGAAGGAAAATCCTGATTCCAAATTCGATAGGTGTTCGCGTGATTCGCAATGTGATTCGCACGCATTATTGCGTAACTCTCTTTCGTAAGCATTATTGCGATGTTTCCTTGGTTGCGGCATTTATAACTTTTTTAATTACGCGGCAGTTACATCATCTGCTCCGTTTTATTTCAAACTTTTTGCAGCAGCGGAACCTTCCGCAAATGTTTCCGTTGCTCATGGAACCCTATGCCAGGGGTAGGCTATTAATTTGCTCCGGGGTCCACTTTGCAAAGGCCACATTTAATAGAGGTCTGTGCCGTAACTCCTAATGCAGCTATGTCCGACCCGCGGCACAGTCCAAGGTTTTGTGTGGCCCATTTTAGGTTTTTGCTGCAGTGAAAGTATCCTACATACTGACAACTTGTCCTTATTTTGATAATCTCGAATTTGACATTTTCGTTGCAGGTGGTCTTCATTGCCACTTTATCACGTCTGTTACCAGCGGAGTTAGGATTTGAACACTTTCAGGACATTAGCGTTACCTGAATTCAGTTTGCTGAGATCAAAGCAAAGTCATGCAATGAGCGCCCCTAATTAATATGTTATTCAATGTGCGACCTTGGTTAAGATAGACAAAAGATTTTTGTATCAGCAAGCCATCTGAGTTGGACATAAGTGTTCTAATGGAAACTTAAACAGGTCTCGCTTCAAAATTGTCTCAGCACTAGCATTTACTATGGTACGTTTGAAGAATTTCCACATTTGAAGATATTTCTTGAATGCTTCCGCGGTCACTGAATACGCTGTGGCGGGACAAATGTGGCCCGCGGGCCGCTAATTGCTCACCCCTGCCCAATGCAATGATTCAAGGATCTGGTTTTGCTTCAAGCAATAAACCAGATGGGTAGAAATGTCACATCCAAGTTTTATTTCTATGTTTCGGCAAAACCCCTGGCAGCTGCTAGCGGAACCGTGATGTTCCCCGGTTGAAAAACACTGATCTCCTCTCTTCAAACAGCCACACACATCGGTAATTCTAAATCAAGAGTGGTATTTCTTTTCCAGAGTGCATTATTTAGTGATGTAGCAGTCGCAAAGAGATACTTCTCTTGGGAGATTTTTAGAAGTTGTCCTCCCCCACAAAAGTCCAAACTCCCAATTTTTTACAAAATCTTTTCTGTGTTCGTATGTTTTGGAAAATTTGTAGTTTTGCTTAGCTTTCAGTTCATTTCCAAGTCACCAAACATCGCCCATCTAAGAACCTAGTTGATCAACTTGCATAAGGTTCTCGGTTATGGCTGGAGAATAGTTTGTGTCTAACGAGCAGGGGCGGATCCAGGAGGGTGATCGCCAGTCCTAAAACCTACGATAGTAACTATATTCACCACAGATTTCGTACAATGCGGAAAACAACATTCACGATATGAGGCCTTTCTGTTGTCGATTGTTGTGTCACGGCAGTGTTGTGAAGTATACTTCATTTCGCTTATAGCAGTGAAGTCTTGAGGCTTGACTTACTAATATTACGGAAGGCCTACCCCCAAAACTTACTGGTTGGATCCTCCGCTGCTAACGAGCACTCTGCCTGACGGCACATCGTAAGACCAAGACGTACTAGTTCTTGTCTGTGGAATAGGTTTTGTAAATCAACTGAGTTTTCAAAAATATCATCGTTCACTATCAGTGCAATAATTTTTAAACTTTGGTGATCAACATCACATGGAACGATTTAACGCCCGCGCCGGCCACTGTAGTGACAGGCAAATCTTTTATCGTCCACAAAGCCTGAATGCACCTGGCTAGAGAGTCACTGTAAACATCCCTGGATTCACAAGACAGTCAGAAATCGAATGAGAAAGACAAGAACATGCCTTTAGATTTGAACGTTTTGAGAAATATCCATGTTTGTGTATTTGTGTTACAAAATTTTTGGTAAAATTCAGAGGAAATTCAAAAACCAAGTTCCTCGCATCCTGTTTAACCATTCCGATCCGGTTTTTGCGCTACGCCGACCGTCGGAATACTCAAAAACAGGATCCTTGCAAAAAAGGCGGAACGGGCCGTTGTGAGGAGAGATATTCGGTTTTACAAAGTGTAGGTGAGGAAAATTGACTTCTTGATCACAATTTGGGATCCTGAGACCAAAATACGTTTGGTAAGGACTTGATGTGTGGCTTAACATAGTGTAGGAGGTACCCTGGAGCATCTTGATTGGCCTGATAGCCAGGGGGTTGAGGATTTATGGCCAAATATAGAGGCTGAACAGTGCTCATCCACCCAGTTGATATTTTGATTTTTTTCGCAAATAAAATTTTCCTGTCAATATTTTGGATTGAAATTTGTTGGGTTGATGTAAAACGTCCAAATACAACTTTTCTGCACGTTTGGTACGGTGGGTGGATACTGGCTGGCTGAAAATGGCTTCAACCTCAAAATAACCCAAAAATCCGTGGTTTTTGCCCGCCTGGACCCTCCACTATATTAAGTCTCAACTTGATCATCATTGCAAAGGTAAGGTCTTCGCAAACATATTTTATGTAGGAAGTGTTTCTGAAGTTTTTGGTTTGAGCTCTATGGCTGTTTGATTGCTTAATCCCTTCAGAAGTTATGGTCGCTGAAATGGTGGTCGGCGCGGGCGTTGAAGGGAAGAACAATTCTGAATTCGACAAATGGTATTTCACGAGCAACACTGAGCAAGATGGAAGTCTATGCAGACATCTTGTTCATGCATGACATTATGAGAGTTTGTTCGCACCCTGCAAATGTGATTGTGAACGTGGAATTATTCCTCATGCTTTGCATCAATGTTTATTTTATACTATATTCACACTTTGTGTACTATTGTTTTGCTACCAAAAGAAAAACTGACAAACACTTCCAACTAAGTCACATACAAATAAAAACGCTCTTCTTGTTTGCAAATGCTGAAAATTTAATGGTTCTCAGAGATTTTCAGGAACGCCGAAAATACTGGGTAACTATGTCTTACATGTGCCTTGAAATTTTAGATACAATGTTGAAGTGAATACCCTTCAGGAATGGTACCTCATAAACACAAGCCCTACAGATTCCCACCCGATCCACATGCACGTCTACAGTTTTCAGGTTTGTAAACAAAATGTTTGTTGAAGAACGACAAATAATCACAAATTGTGCAAAAGCTATACGCGAAAATGTAGGGACTAATATGAAATGCCTTTTCATTAATATGAAATGGCTTTTGATTTTCACTAAATCTGCCAAATTATCTACTTATTGGTTCTCAGCCGAGAAAATTCAGAATCTATAGCAGTTACTCGAGGTTAGACGCCCTTAATTCTAAGCCACCCTTGTTTGTAAGCCTCTCTTGATGGTATGATGCACGAAATAGTGTTAAGAATTAATGTAACCGCTCTTGATGGTTTGCCGCACTTGAACACAGTTACCTAAGCCTCTGAGATACTTTCGCGTACTGGCACGTTTCGCGTTTAATTGGCAACCCTGATAATGATATTTGCATCACTACAACTGCCTTCTGTTCATCATAAATCCTTCTGTAACGGATGTGCTCGTGATGCTGAAGAGGATAGAATGCCAGAAAGGAGTTTGGGCGACAAATCGTAGCCATGGAAAGACTGAGCGTCTTCTATACCTTTCGATAAAATAAAGAAATAGGAAAGACTAAGCAAAGAAATAAAAAGTTAATCTACTCTTGAGCGGAAGCCGCCCTGGTTATACATCCCATGAAATGATGAAAAAAAAATTATAAAGAGCGGCTTATTATCGAATAGATACGGTACTCAAGATCGATTGGTTTGAAATGTATTTTAAGGAAGATATGCGACGAAAGCCCAACATAAACATTTCTTGCTGTTTTGCATCAGCAACCAACGCTGCCAAGTAACTATTGACCTGGTGTTCATTAAAAATTGTTGATTGAAACCGCTGTATTCTACAATTGTATGCCATCGATCACGCATAGTTATAAACATTTGCTCCGGCCAACGGTCACGCCAAAGTAAATAACATTGATTTTCAACATAAAGTTACCACACTAAAATTTAAAGTCTTACATATTGCACACAACCTGCAACAAATCAATTTGCATACAAAGTATTATTGCCGAATTAAATAAATGTTTGCTAAGAAACTGAAATACATCAGTAAATAGAAACATAAATTTGTTTGTCGGGAGCATTATAGATTTTACAATTGATTTGTTAGGCTGTTATTTTCTGATGTGGTACAGTAGAATAGTGACGAAGCTGAAAAGCTTGCAAGCAACTGTAGTGTTTGCAGAAGTTTTCAAGCACATGTGATGGGACGGAGGCACTTGATAATTTTTACACAGATCATCCAATCGCAGATTGATACATGACAATGCAGGACGAAGGACATTCTTAGCAGTTTTCAAAAAGTAGCGTTTTTTGACTTGATGATTGTCAATTTTGCGAATATTGGTTAAGTTATCTTGTGCAAACGTCTAAGTGTTTATGAATGGCTAGATCAGAAATGACTGAGCATTAATTCCTTGTTCTTATCCAAAAATGCTGTAAACTCTGTTCTGAAAATACTCGTTGAACTCCGCAAAGTCATCCTCGGCATGACAGGTGTGTAGCCTCCTTAAATTTCATTTGTGTATGGTTTTTGGATCCAACTTTTCCTGAATCAAAGTCCAACGTGCTTCCGAAACTGTGCATGAAGTTTTTAACTTTTTAATCAGAAACTACTCGGTGTGCTCTCAAACAGTCAATCGAGCACCTGGACCTGACCTAGAGTTCTAAACAGAAGCATGCGTTTGTGCTAAAATGTATGCGATCAGGTGAATATTGGTCAGCATTTTGCCTCTAACAATGTAGTAGAAATAGATCCCCCGGAGGCCTACATTTCGATTTCTTGTTAAACTTACAAAACTTGTTACATCTGTTTTGACAAGCCAATTTGTTTCGTGCCCACAAATATAAAATTTGCGGCCCCAGATGTGTCGCCACCCATAGTTTGATAAGCCCTGCATCAAGGTACATAAAAATCAACATCAACGGCAAATCAATAGAATATAAAAAATGGTAATTTGTTACACTACGCGTAACCTAGTACGATGAGACAATAACCAAGCATAACGGAAAAACTATAGTATTAATCCAATCAATAAATTGTGCAAAAAATGAACCACCTGCACTTCCCGAAGGAGAGAGCAAAAATGCCATCGTTTTTTTCAACCTTTGTCTGAATAAATTTGATGAGGACCACGGGGCCCGAGAAGATTGGTAGCATCGAACCCACAGCTCACCAGCTTCAACACATAATTTGATATTGTGTGAAACCAGAAGTGGCAGACACTTTACCAACTCCACCGATCTTTACAGCTCTCATACTAATAAGCCAGACGACTGATACACAAAAATCACCTTTGTGTAATAAAATGCTTTTGTTTATACTTCGTGTGAAACCTCCTTCCACACATTTCAAAAACTAGACTAATTGCATTACCTTTTCGTTTGTGTAAGTACTGCACTGCTTTCACTGTTGAAGGTTATAAGCTACAACAATTATCATGGACCTTATGCAGCTCAGCAATTTCTTCAAAACATGAAGCTGTGGAATCAGAAAAACGAGACGTGTATGTTTCAATATGCTCGCTACGGTAAGTTATCATGGAAAAAATTTTAGCACGTATTGCAACTCAATTTCCATTTAAACAAAAAAAATCGAGAGGCTTTTCCCAGTTTTGTTTGTTGTTTTGATTATTGTTTAGAAAAAAAACGTGATCATTTTTCTCAAAACCAGTTAATAATAGATTCAACCTGCAAGTAAATTTGAAGTTAAGGGTTGAGTGGTGCAGTTGGTTGAGCTTTAAGCGTCACCAAATGTGGAGTCGATTCGATCCTATGCCGGGTGATATCGAAGACTTGGAAAACGGTACTTGCAGTCTCTCCAGTCTCCTCGGCTCTTAACGTGTGGATGCAAGGAAACAGTTCATACGCAGTGCTGCCATTCACTCACCACAAGGGCAGCATTTACTACAAAAGCAGCAGCATATCCCAGGGTCCTAGCACATGGAAATAGGCGCCGCAGATTAACTATGTCACTCCGAATGGGGTAGAGAAACCGAGTGCTGTATATACTGAACTGACGTTTCTGTTCCATAGATCCTAATGTCACCATTTCCCAGCCCAGTAACTGGAACCAGTACCTCGGACACGAAAAACGGTGGAAAAATGGGGGTCCGGAAACAATTGGTTACTCGGACGCTGGAGTCTTTCGTGACGTGATTTTAGTTCCTCCCTTGTCAAACATAACGGTAAGCCATAATTTTGTTAAGAAATAGACACTTGAAGTTCAAAGGTACACAAACACAGTCAAGACAAAAATAACCTTATGGTTAGCACCTGTTTTTGACGAATTGTTTTGTCGAAGGAAAATAGGAACGAATCGTTACTGGCAATGCTGGTTTTATTCCTTGACATCGATATTCAGCTCAATACCTGAGCCTGAATCATGCCATTTCTGAAATGCTTTGTGTTCTGTTCTTGTGTGTTTCCGTTTATTTTGTGATGGAAATCAAGTACTTCGTCACTGATTGTAAATAACGGTTTCAAGACTTGTCAAGTCTGTGGTTGTCACACTCGCACTTGTAATGAGACAGTATAAATTTCGAACTGCGTAGCCGCACATAAGCCTGAAATAAGATATGTTTTCTAGATATGTACTGTATTCGCTAGTATACAGTAAGAGGAATATACCGAGAGCACAGGTGACAATCTATTGTACATACTTTGTATTATCCAAACTTGGCTGTTCCACAAAGGCTGACTGACAAATGTACAGCACAAGAATACATGCCAGAAAGCTTGATATCTCACGAGTACTTTGTTTTGTTCAGAGACCATCTTCAACTTTGCATTTTAAAAAGTTACTTAAATTTAAGAAATACTTTCTGGTTACAAAATATTCCTCAATGCTTGTCACATATCCAATGCAAAATAAGCAAACAGTGCCTTCATTTCTTGTTTGAGAAAGATTATGCCGAGAATTTAAGTTGGTATTTCATCGCTACGCTTGGCTGACTTTGGCTTGGTTACCGTTAAGCGTTCTTCTAATTGGAGACATTTCTTTCGATTTGGCAACTTGATGTGCAAAGGAGAAAATATAGAAAATTTGTTGATCTCAGGTCCATTTTATTTCATTCTCAAAATTATTGATTTCTGTTTCATGTCCAAAACTAAACACTGTGCAAGGATACAAGATATACACGTACACTAGAAATTTAGTGAAATCATTCAAGATGGCATGAAGTAAGAGATTCATCCCAAAGCTTTTCGTCTGACACTCTTCAAGGAATATCGTCAGAATGACGTGGAGATACTACCGAACTGGTTTACATACAGAAAGGAAGAGATCTCATTGGTTAAAGCAATGGCCAATAAGAAAGGTTTAAGAAAGGAGATAGGAGGAGATAAGAATAGGCGAGTTAGTTGTCATTGGTTGAAGATGTAATTTGGAAAAAATAGAAACACAGATACAACCACGGTTGCTGCAACTGAAAAAGGAGAAATTAATCTCAAAAACAGAGTAAAAAGAAATCCGACCCACTGGCTCACAGCGACCGCGCATGTACGGCCTTCCGAAAACTCACAAGAAAGATATACCCTTACGCCCAATTCTGTCAATGACCGAATCGGCCCAGCATGAGCTGGCTAAGTGGCATACCTGTCTTGTGCAACCAGTCCTTTCAAGACCTATCCACCAACTGCGTGTCTGATTCTTTTACCTTTGTAGAAGAAGTCAGAAACTTTACCTTCTCTCCCTCCTCTGTTTTCCTCTGTTCCTTTGACATTTCCAGCCTCTTCACCAACGTTCCGCTTCCGCTGAAACCATATAAATTTGCACCGACGCCCTGTACAATAACAACGTCTTACCGAAGTCATCTTTTCCACGTGACATCTTCGTCAAATTAATGCAACTGGCCACATTCTCTGTGGAAGTCAGCTTCAACGACAACATGTTATGACAAATTGATGACGTCGCCATGGGCTCACCGTTAGGCCCGGCATTAGCAAACCTTTTCGTCGGCCACCAAGAAGAGAAACTCTTCACGTCGTCAATAGACTGTTAGCGTACTTGCGGTACGTTGATGACATGTTCGCCGTATTGAACAATGAAGATAATTGGCAATGCGTTTCTTTCCCACCTTAACTCCCTTCACCCCTCTTTACGCTTCACGCATGAAAAAGAAACCAATCACTCCCTCCCCTTCTTAGATGTGTTGGTTGAAAGACGTGACTCCGAATTTTCAACATCAGTATACAGGAAACCTACCTTCTTTCGCCAGTATTTATGCTGGAATTCCTTCAGCTCCCACAAACGGAAAATCAATTTAATCGGTAGTTTGGTACAGAGGGCTTTCATGATTTGTTCAAAAGGCAAACTTTGCCCAGAACTTGACAAAATCCTTTCAATCCTAGTGGAAAATGGCTATCCAGAAAATTTCATCAAGTCTACTATCAAACGAAAACTTCAACAATTTAACTTGAACCCAGTCCACACAGTGAAAAAATGCCCAGTCTACTTACACATTCCATGGATCGGAAACGTTTCGATGAAGTTCGAAAAGCTAATCACGTCCGCCGTGAAACGCTGCTTCTTTTCCGTTGAACCACGTGTTGTTTTTACGACCCGACAGCTCTTACCAGCAACAAAGAAAGACGTGCTACCTTCTCATCATCAAAACAGCGTAATCTACCAATTTGTGTGCCACTGTAACAGTCGGTACGTTGGTCGCACGTCTCAGCGCTTAGAAGAGCGAATCAAACAACACATCCCAAAATCGATTACCAATACTCCCACTCCACACATCCGTCAAAGCCTTCACCACCCTGAGAAGGTCAAGAGTCCCCAACAATTCCACGAATCCGCCATCGGTCAACATCTTCTTGAAAACGCCTAATGTCCCTTACATTACAATAAGGACAAATTATCTGTTCTCGCTCGAGCTCGCACCCCATTTCATCTCTTCCCCCTAGAAGCGACATTCATAAAATCTCTGAATCCTCTTCGCTGCAAACAAAAAGAATTCGTTTTCTCCTTGAAGATCTCCTGAACCTCTTATACTTTCCCTTGGTTGACTGTTCCAACGTTTCGACGAAGTCCAAAGTACATCTTCAACCAATGACAACTCGCCTTTTCTTATATCCTAAACCCTTTCTTATTGGCCACTACTTTAACCAATGAGATTTCTTCTTTTTTGTGTATAAACCCGTTCGGAAGTATCTCCACTTCATTCTGACGATATCTCTTGAAGAGTGTCAGACGAAAAGATTTGGGATGAATCTCTTACTTCACGCCATCTTCAAGGTCTGTACCAGCAAACGTCTTTTCGAAATCATTCAAATATTTTCGACAAGATAATCATCTTTTGCTTGTTCACAAATTGCTTGAAAACACATTCACTTCATTGATTCATTGATTTATTGTTTCATGTGACGCAGCTAATAAATTTGTTTCATATGACTCGGCCAGTGTTTGTTATGCATCTACTAGAAAACAAATGAAACGTTTAAAAGATTGCAATATCACAGCATGAGATGTTTGATAAAATAAAACGAACAGATGTAGTAAGCGCTATGCAACGCAACCTAAGGGTATTTTGCAGGAAATCAAACTGAAATTTATGAGTTTGAAACAATGCAACCGTGAAAGTATTTCATTATTTCGTCTCATAATAACTGTCTGGTGTTCCACTACAACTTATTGCAGTCTGACCTCTGACGTGTGTGGGCTTTGGAAAGATATACTAATTAAGTGATCTTCGCCTACAGATTCGTTTCATGACTGATCGATTCATGGGGCCGATGATCATTCACTGCCATATCTTAGACCACGAAGATCTGGGAATGATGATGGTTGTTAATGTTGTTCCGCAAGGTTTGTTATTTCGCACAAGTAATTTAAACTGCAAACCAGAAACAAATCAGATGCTGTTCCTACTTGCCAAGCCATGGAATTCCCTTAGCACATGAGTTCACTTTTGATGGAAAGAACAGAGTTTACGTTAGGCATGAATTGGGTCCGAACCATTCATTAGACCCTTCGCAGCTATTGCAGAGACTTGATCCATCCTAAATCACTGCTGCAAGTGCTGCTGATTATTGCGCCAACGATACAAAAACATCGACATACAGCTATGGTTGATGAATGAAAAGTTCGTTTTCAGACGAACGGCACTGTTATTATAAATTGAGATGCCGTAGGTTTACATGTCGAAAAATAAGCTAATAGAATTGTCCAAAAATCAATTATGGAAATAAAACGGCAATCAACAAACCTCACTAACATTTTCATTTGGTGTGATTATAAATTTATAAAGCAATTTGATATATATTGCGACATTTGTAGAGTTATATCGAAACGACTAAAGCGATGTAAATTGTAAAGTAAAATGCAATGACATACAAAACGCATTGGTTTCACTAGCAATCAGTTACATGAGCAAGATTGCGAACTAAGCAACGTGTTCAGAGCACCAACTACGTTATGAAAAACTATACTCGAATGGATACGTTTACCAAATTTTGAATTTGGTTGCTTCTTCAGGATGGCTGTCAAAGTCTTTCCAGCCAGAGGCCTTAACACATAAATCTGTTTGGAAAAAGTTAATTTACCAAATATCACCAATGAAAGAATCATTGAATTTTCTTTATGCGATGTCAGTAAAATTTGGAAATCGTAAGCAACTCATGCCTTGCCTCTTTTTGTTGAATGTCAACAGGACAGGCACTAGCTTTTATTTATAGAAAAACCGAAATTTTGTAAATCTTGTATTACCATAAGAATAAATCAAAAACTTCACCGAAACAGCATCCCATAATTTTGAAACACTTGTGCATTACCACAAGTTTCCTCTTTCATTAATCAGCATCCGCATTATCGGCCGTAGCAATCGAAAATGTGACTTTCTCTAGCTTTGTGAATATCCAACCACAAAGGTAAAATTGGAGACAGACATTTCAACAAGGAGAAAACGAGACGAAGGCAAAAACGTTTGCAAAAAGCTGACTTTGCCAATGAACGTCTGTTTTGATCTCCTCGTTGAGTAGCTCATCATATAAAAGAGGAAACGTAATGGAAATAACTGTTTTGTGAGGATATTGATAGTAAATTTCACGCTTTCGTTGCCTTTCTGCGGTTGCTGCGCAGGAGCGGTCATCATCAGCGTTTCTAGCACATTTTTGCTTGCAGACCCCATGTCGTTTATTTATTGTTTGCGAAATCAGGAATACTGCAAAATTTTCAGTATGGCGAAGTTCATGGTACCGTAATTTTACATAATGTCATTTTCATTTAAAAAATGTGTAGTCACGAATCTACTGACGTTCATTGGTGCTTCCTTTCCAAAGGAGAACTAACGCGCACTATTTGTCGCAACAGACAATAACTATGTCTCAGCTGATATTGCCAACAGGGAAATTTGTATATAATATTTGAAACAAGTCCGTGTATCCCTTGTAACACCTTTGTGCACCCCAAGATCTACACATAAAACCCTTAGAAATCCACCACTTCATCCCTGTACCAACGAGGTAGCAAAGAATCGAATGAGAATGAGAAAAACATACCTTTGCATTTGAGCGTTTTTAGAAAAATCCATATTTGTGCATTTGGCGTACTGAAATTGTAGCAAAATTTGGCGTAAAAGAGAAAAACATATCCCGCAACCACGTCTAGCGATCCGATCCGTTTTTTGCGCCTCGCCGACCGCCTGAATAGGCGAAAACAGGATCCTTTCGAAAAATGTCAATTTGAGCCGTTTTTTTGGGGGGGTGTGAGGGTCCAAATGCGTAGGTTAGGAAAATTTACTTCTAGATCACAGTTTGGGGTCCAGAGAACCCCGCATTGGCGTTGGAGATGTCCTGAATGGCTTGAAATATTCAAGGAGCTATTCTGAAGTTTTGCAGACCGTGGGAAGGCTACCAGTCTATGGGGTTGTGAAGTTATGGCCAAAAACAGAGCCTGAAAACTACTCGGCCACCTCGTGGACATTTTTATTTTATTCAAAAATAAAACTTTCCTGTAAAAATGTTGGCTTGAAATTTGGTGGGATGTTGCAAAAAAGCGAAATGCATCTTTTCTGCAAGTTTGGTGTGTTTGGTGGGTACTGACTGGCTGAAAAAAGGTTGAACCATAATATAGCCACGAAATCCGTGGTTTTTGAACCCTGAGGATCCCCAAGAAAGGAAGTGTCAACTTTTTTGATCATCATTGCAAAGGTAACGTCATCTCCAACATTTTTATGTCGAAGTTTGTTTCCAACGTTTTTGGTTTTGGCTCCGCACCGTGCTTAATAGACCCAACTAGGTTTTCTAGCCTACGCAAGAAAAACGTTTTTTACTTAAGGAATGACATCAAAATGATGTCAAAGGTGGACGCGACCTATCTCAAAATGTGCAGGCATGTGTTTACGGATCCAATGATGCCTTTGGTGACTTTTTAGCTCATTCCGTTCAGAAGTTATGGTCGCTCATATGTTTGCCGTCCACTATAGTTGCCGGCAGGGGAGTTAAAGGGACTTCGTTGCTGTGCTCAAGCCTGTAGCCAGGCTGTGATGGTTGGGCGAAAACACATTTTTAATGGGGCAAGATTTTTGTTTTTATTTTATGTTGCGAACGAAAATTTTCTGGTAACAAGAGAATGTGGACGTAACAGTAAAATTTGTGTGGGGGCACTGCCGGCGAATGCCCCCATGGCTATAGGGCTGGCTTGGTTAATCTTCGGTTGAATTCGAACAATAGGATTTTCATCCAGTTCCTCAATACGCTTGGAATTATTGTGTGTGCACAAGGGTTAACATGCGGTGCTGTTGCAACCTCTCCGGTGGTGTTGCGTGGATTGTGTGATTCACTACGAACGGGATGTGCGTGAAGAATAACACCATTATATATGTAGAGTGAGCAAGCAATAGTAAGAGAGATTGCGACGCGGTATCTCTGCCGATATTAACGTGTGAACGATTGAACGTAATGACTAGCCTACGCAAAGAGAGATTGCGAGCATGATCTCTACTGTTGCTTGCTGCCACGGTGCGAAGCTTTGCGCATAAGCCGATCGCAAACAAAGATGTTGCTGTGACCAGGATGTGAAGGTTGGGCCGGATGCAGCCTCCACAATAAGAACGTGCGATCGGTGCGGTTCGTTGTAACAAGGAGGGGATGTTGTTGCAACCTCTCCGGTGGTGTTGCGTTGATTGTGTGATTCACCACGAACGGGTTGTCGGCTATGAACAAAAACATATGTATGTGGCGCGAACAAGCAATAATAGAGTGATCCCGATTGAGTGATCTTGGTGAGTGACCTCTAATAATGCTTGTGAACCTGGTGAACAGTCGACTGTGCATGCTAACGGTGACGACAAGCGTGATCTCGTCGGGTGATCTCTATTGCTGCTTGCTGCCACGGTGCGAAGCTGTGCGCACATGCCGCTCGGGATTTCCGATCGATACAGTACTGCCATTGACTTGTCACCAACGCAGCGTTCGCTACGTAAATGTAAATGCGTAACGTCGGAAGCAGCGACCAACGCCGCAGGATCGAAAGCGCGCATAACGAAACAGAACCTGAACCTCTCATATCAAGGGCTCTAGTGCCAGTGCTGTTTGTGATGACTGCAGAGATTGCGATATCGTTGATGTGCAACAGTCCATTGTATATTTTTGCGACTATTAATCATTGGCCGAAAATTATTTATCTGAGCTAAGCCTTACAACGTTTTTCAACTTCAAAAACTGTTTGGTAGTCATATTGCTTTTGGTTCGGAATCAAACATGAAGGTCAAATATTTTTTCCATGACGCTTGGTTTGTCTTCTGCACTTATTACTAAGGGTTTTGTTGATGATTAAAACAATTATGACTTTTATCGTATTTTGTTTCAATTACTTTCATCTAAATGAATCAGCATCAACCCATCTTTTTTCAGGGAAAATGCGAATAGTTCTTGCCGTAAATACAATCTTGCATATCAGGAATCTACAGAATGATTCAAAGTTTTGCTTTTCTACTTCAGGTGCAAATTTGACAAGCGGTGTACAAGTACCATCAGGTAATGCCTATCCAGGATCGTGCGACATAGCCAAACCATATCCTTTCAACACTGAATCAAAATGTGAATCAAACCAGCAGCATACTATTTGGAGTAGGTGGTTTTTCAATGCGGAAAAAGAAGAAATACATGAATAGGTAAAAGACGAAAACGTGAGGATAGTTGAAAAACGTCTGTGAAACTTTTCATTCAAAAGTGTGTTTCGTGCACCCATACAAAAATGATTTTATAACATTTTTGGTTTTTATCAGCTTATAACTTCAGAATTGTACATCGCTAGTATGAATAATACCAGGCTCATATTTATTGTTTTCAATCTTTACGCTTATGATGCAAGGTCACAATGATACTTCACAGTAGAAGTTTCCAACCTTTGTTATTCCTTAACCCTTGCTGTAATTCTGTTCTCACCTCGCACCCCTTACAATTTCTAATCAAGATCTAGCTTCCAAACGTTCAAAAAGGAATTTAAAGCTTTCAAAAAAATATCAAACACATGTACAGGAAAAGATGATACTGACTTGACATTTGAATCCGCTCTTCAAAACGTAATCACTTGCTTGAAATCTGCGCAAAACAATAAAATCAAAAGATTTCTAAGGTGTTCAGCTCTATGATTCTATTGCCCTGTTTGTTACTTATGAGATTTTTAAGACGTTGAACTATGTTTCTGATAGCAACACGCATGGCTGCCTGTGGATTCAAACGATTTGCGAATTTCGTCTAATTGACAAAAGAGCGCGAAATACTGACTCGCATTTACAGGGCTACCATCGAAATAGAGCCCAAAATAAGGGCGGCTGATAAAAATTTGATTTTATTACCTTAAAATGAAACAATTGTTGGTGTTTGCACGACTAACGTCAGATCTTATATTTGCCTATTTATCTCCAGGAACCATTTGTTGCAGCAATGTCTTATTCTCAACCTCCTTCTTGTAATCGTCACGGAAAACGCTTTTTACTTGCGTATATCTTGAATCAATTAGATCAGGGGCGTGCAACTGTTCATCGCAATGGGCCACAATGTACAATTGTAATGATGCTGAGGGCCAGACATTCAAACAACACATAAATTTTTATAAAGATTTTATTGGAAAAGCACATGAAGTCAATTTACTCATTGAATAAGTGATTAGTGCGATGTCTGATATCTCCTCTCTCCAGAGATCCTGCCAATGTCAGCATTGATAGAAGAAGTGGCAACTCTAAGTTGACTTGACAAGTGCTCATCTGTGAGCTGATTCCTGCATTTCGTCTTGAACAGCTTCATTTTCGAAAAGAACTGCTCACAGCAGTACGTGCTTCCGAAAAGCGAGATCATTTTTCTCGCGTGATTTTCTAGATTTTTGTAATTTCCATACATGTAGCTCAGGGGCGTGCAACTGTTTATCGCAATGGGCCACAATGTACAATTGTAATGATGCTGAGGGCCAGACATTCAAACAACACATAAATTTTTATAAAGATTTTATTGGAAAAGCACATGAAGTCAATCCACTCATTGAATAAGTGATTAGTGCGATGTCTGATATCTCCTCTCTCCAGAGATCCTGCCAATGTCAGCATTGATAGAAGAAGTGGCAACTCTAAGTTGACTTGACAAGTGCTCATCTGTGAGCTGATTCCTGCATTTCGTCTTGAACAGCTTCATTTTCGAAAAGAACTGCTCACAGCAGTACGTGCTTCCGAAAAGCGAGATCATTTTTCTCGCGTGATTTTCTAGATTTTTGTAATTTCCATACATGTAGCT
>Ga0210059_1000522_pt1 | contig 49714 bp, 36 predicted proteins | sample Ectturendosymbi2_FD_188042 | JGI IMG/M metagenome (GOLD analysis project Ga0210059, IMG submission 188042) | Ecteinascidia turbinata endosymbiont from Florida, USA - Sample 2 (SPAdes) (version 2) | ecosystem: Host-associated > Tunicates > Ascidians > Unclassified | place: Key West, Florida...
AGCCCCGTGCTCAGTATTAATGGATGGATGCAAGGAAGCAGTTCACGAGCGGTGCTGCCACTGACTCGCCACCAGTGCAGCATTCACCGCGAAACCAGCCGCGTGGCCCACGGCGCAAGTTAGCGGAGTTTGGCGACCGCAGGCTGCTGGTGACATTCTGAAGTGACATTACCAATCGAGCACAATGAAAATTCCTTTCACCGCAGCTCACAGCAGCATGCTGTCCGACGATGTTCTGCCAACTTTGTTTTCAGGTAGAACGGAAAAAGCCAACCACCCCCACATATTCTTCCTATTTCACGGATGTTTGTTAACTACTGTACGCTTTTAATTGGGGGGAGTTAAAACTTTAATTGCAGATCGGTCAAAATTTACGTGTTTCTATGAGGATGATTATGTAGTGTGGAACATGTTTTGAATTTGACAAAAGTTAACGTTGCTCCCAGTATTTTCGGGACAAGTTTTGAGAGGCAGCCTCAATTAGATGAGTGGTAAGGGTCAGTTAAGCCTTCTGTGCTGCGCGTGTTCATCAGGACGTCTTAGATTGGCATGTGCACGCCGTAGATTACTGACTAAGACAAGTTTAAAGTGTGGCGCGCAATATGCTGATTTTTGTGAATTCCGACTAAGATTAATCTGAACTAATCTTAAAATATGAAATTTTTGTTTGCGTGGCGCTTATTGCTTCTCCAGCATCATGAGACAAGGTAAAGTAAACAAATCGTTGTTAAAACAGTTGTTTAAAAGGGTTTCAAGTCACGTGGCGTCCACAAAGAAATTTTGAAAACTGTTTGACATTCTTTGGGTTTTTGACATTCTTTGGCTTTGGGTTTTTCCTCAAATGCTTAATTTGACGCTTAATATAAGTTCCTGCGCATTATGTTGTTTCGTTTAACGATCGAAAGATAATGGATGGAAATAGAACTTCGAAAAATCGTTTCGTTGAACGCGTCAAGGAATGTTTTAACAAATGTGATTATTTGCAGTAGCAGTGACGTTTGTGTTTTCGGTGACAAGAGACTTGTTTGTAGTCCTACCCACAACACATAGCGGTGATTGATGCTTCACCCTCGCGCCCATCGCTGGTTTGGTGATCAAGTGGAAAACTTTTGCTAAGAATAATTTCAAAGATTAAAAGATATAAACAGCGTCAGTTTACGATTTTTCTTTAAATGGTTCGTACAGAATGCCGACTTTGCACTGGTAGAAAATTGGAAAATGTATATTCAAAAATACACTTTTTTGTTCCTGGTGTGGTATTCTTGTAATAAAAACAGATAGGAGCACTGCAACAGCCACTTTTTTTAAGTAACGGGCATCAACGATGTTGCTTTAGTTGAATAGATTTTTTTTAATCAATAGTAAAATAGTATGAAGTGGCAGAGTGCGTATTTCAACGTGTCTTTTTATTCACATGCATTTTGTTTAAAAAAAAACGCATCGTTGCATAGTGTGGGAGGCAGCAGCAGCGAATTTTCGAGGATTTTGCTCTCGCCGAGAAATGACACCCTTTCATACAAAACGTATGAAACATCTTCTTTTTGTGGCAGAAAAGGAGGGAAGTTGTCCTTAATGCGTTTCGGGGCATTGAATGAAGTGCTTAGCGAATCTTCACAATGATTCGTGTATTGTGGAACGACGTTTAGTAGACATTTTTATTAACATCGGTAGTGTCTGCTGCTGCTGACTTTGTTTACTGCGCAGATGATAAATTGAACGTTTCAGACTAATTCTTTTAACCCGCAGCTGAAACTGCTCGTGGCCATCCTGTAAACCATGAACTTGTCTCCGTTGGATCGAAACCGAACTTCGCTGCAATCGCACCTTTCAAAGAAACCGAGGGAGAGTTATCTCTCATGGTGAGATGGTCTTTGTTGGATCGAATTGCATGTGCACCTTTTTATGTCAACTGGGCGTTCTTAACAAGCACAATTATCTTATGTTATGATGATTATAAACAGTATGCACATTTTTAGTTACCTGTAAAAACGTAGTCCTGTGAAAACGAAACGTTCGCGACACAATGCAGTTCTTCAACCTTTCATTCATGGGTATGCAACTACTGTAGTTTTTAAGACATTGGCATGCACTTTCACGTGTTGAAAGGATCGCTGATGGGTTAAAAAACTGCAAGATTTGCTGAAATTTGTGTTCGTCTGCTTTGTGGTGGGTTTATCCTCAGATTAGTAACCTCCGATACCATCGCTCTCGTGCATGTTGATAAGGGAAGAATAATCACATCAGAAATTTTGGGAAAATTAGGTGTTGATTTGAAAGATTCAGAACGTTTTGACGTTTGAAAATTGTGCAGCTGGTAAAACTTTGTCTCTTCCTCAAGTTTTTCTTGCTTGTTTACGTTTTGAAGAATGCTCTGTTTTCGCTTGCAGGCTTTACACGGATTCATGTTGGTTGTGACGCAAGACTACAATATTTTCCACGTCACAGACACTGTTCAAGACTATATTGGGTTTCCTCAAGTGAGGAACGTCGTTTTTTCAAACAAAAGAGTTTGCAAACAATAAAAGAATGATTGTATTAAAATCAAACAATAAGTAATGAATACTGCTGGATATTCGTGTGTATGAAATTATGACCCAGCTGTCACTGTCTCACCAGCAAATGTTAACTTGTGATGAGAAGCTGCTGCGACCGTACGTAGTATGAGTTTTGCCGAACAGTTTTAGCGAACGCTGGATAGGTTCGGGCCTGTAACCCCAACCATCGGGCATTCTCACGTTTCTTGGCAATTCTAGTTTTATCGTCATTGGTTTCAAGGTCTCATCTTGTGAAACATCCTGGATAACCCTGCTACTCAGACCTTGTCCGTTGAATGTTTATTTGCAAAAATGATTTTGGTGGTGGTAACAATTTCAAAGATCTGTGTTTAGTCATTGCTGGGCGTATGTAGTACATGTAGTTGGATGGAAAGCAAAAAAGTAAATGTAACGTGATTTTATATCTGTTGGGAAGTTGTCTATCGAAAGGAATACTTTCATAGCCAAGAATCAGACACTAAGATCTCACAAATTATATATTTCGTCTACTGGGCAGGCATCGTCAGCTCTTATTCAAATAAATGTAAAAATTGCGTAGGCTAAGCTAAGTAAAAATGACACTGCTGTTCGAATGATCTGTTTTATCCAGGTTCTGTTCAAAGAAAAAAATTTATGGCGTCTAGATTTTGCAAAACCCCTAAGTCAGTGGTTCTTAAACTTGTTGGAAGCAGTGAACCCCGCAGGTTTCAGCCAAGGATTCATAAAATATGGTTTCGTCAAAACGTACCCATACCTTTTTTAGCTCAAAAAATGAACCATACATCGGGTCCAGACCTACGCCAAACCGCTGGGATTCAATCGAGCACAGGTTAAGAACCACTGCTTTAAGTGCAACCGTTTTCAACGTAGATCCCTCTGTAAATGTAGCCTTTTGCCTTTGTTTGTGAAACACTATTTTGGGGGTTTGAATGGGGCGACAGTTTTATCTCAGCAACTGTTTAGCCATAGCCTTTGCAACTGTTTGCAGAGTGACATAATGAACCAGTCTATGCTTGACTTGATCCACGCGGACGACAGAGATATTTTCGTGAGGAACATGCTGTTAAATCCTAAAGACAAACCTACAGACCCCCCTGAAGATGGGGACCCACCGACAGCGCCGGAATATGCAAAATATGGTGTTACACCAGAAATGTTTGAAGGTGCCAAGCATTTTTGTCAATAAAATTGCAATTGTATGACATTAGTTTTTGTTTGATGTCTGTCGACCGTTTCATCTGTTTTCATTCGTGGGCGAAGTTCACTTGTGGCCCAAACAAGAGCCTCATGAATGCCGGGTAGACAAGTCATTGAACGTCAGTTAATACGAACTTTTAGTCTTTAACCTTCCAACTATTGAACTTCCAATAATCTCCGTTTTGCGCAAAAGACCAAAAGGTTCCTGGTGTTTTCAGAATTGTCCAACAAAGGGATGTTCCATCGATCCTTCATTTGCCGCCTGAGATGTTTGTTGGATAATTCGTCAGGTTTCCTGGTGAGAAACTTGTTTCATTGCTTAATATCATCTCCATGTTTAGTGCGCAGTTAAAATAAAATCACATTTAAAATTGCATCCACGGCACTTTATTATGCGTTTGTATTTTCCTAACGCAATTCTTCTAAAACAACAACTACATTTTTCAGGCCCTGCACTTCACCGGGCACTTACGTCTTGTTCATGGACAAAATAGAAAAGGGGAAGGCAACGTTCGTCTCCCCCCAGAAATGGGCCTGTTTCTACTTGCATCCCCCCTGCAAAGTCCTGCCATTCTAGAAATACGAACAAAGAACTACATTTTCCGAACTAAGCACAAACTGGATTACACCCCTCTGGGGATTGACGCGAAGTGAGTTTTGTTTCTTTCGCCGGTTGGTTTCTTGATGATGGTATCTTTTGCCTTAAAAGCTTGATTATTCCAAGGGCAGCGTCAAATCTGTACATCTATTTCTACAACAGGTCGTGGGTCATAATGTTTCTGTAAAACCTTTTGCTGACCAACCACAGTTGAGCTGGCAGCTTTATTTGTTTACAGGTGCTCAGGCTGTAAAGCGTTACTTTTTCAGTGAAATATCTATCGTCTTAGAGAGAGGATGATATTTTGTGTTTGAATGAAGTATATGATTAGATTTTAAGGTAGAGTGTTTGATCCGACTCGCTACGTCTTTTTTGACGATATTTGGAGTAAGATTAAAGCATTGATTTTATAAATGTTAGCACAAGCTAAAGCAACTTACCTTTCACTGATACAGTTTTGATCCTGACTTACTCTGGTTAAAAGTTTTTACTCCAAGTCATGAACGTGAAGATAACCTCGCTCTCCAATTTGTTCAGAGGCCGGGTGGTCCTGGGCTATACCGAACATCAGTTGCGACAGAGGTCAGGATACGAGTTCATCCACTCAGCGGACATGATGCACTGCGCGGATGCTCACACCAAACGTAAGTTCCGTATTTCTCACTTGAACCATTGAAGTTCAGCGACAGTTAATGGGACACCCGCCGCAAGCAGCCCTTAATAGTTCATCAATTCTGAAAGCAACAAAAATTAAGCATTGTTTTCTTCGTTATTATGCCGAAACAGTAATTCCGAACCTAGCCTCCGCCGTCCCTCAGAGTTCCGCGAAGGCAAAGCTGAGGCTGACCGAGTTCCAGCCTCCTTTTCTACGATGGCACCGGTCAAGTGTTTTGGTATCGGGCAAAGTAAACATTACATTGCTGGGAAAGTTTCAGCTGATTCCGAACCTGATGTCAAAATTCACGTCAGGTTTCAGGATGTTGCATTTTCGTGAACTAAACAATTTGGGGTTTGGGTCCGGAGAAGAAATTTACTGCGCGCGAGTAGGAAAAGGTTGGGAACGGCTTCATTAAAAGTAATTCGTCGAAACTCATGAAACATGCACGAACTTGACAAAATAATCAAAAACATAGCTCAATACAGTCAATTTTAGACACTTATAAAGCATGCATTAAATGGGTAATTTTTCAGAAATTGCTTTTATATTAGGTAAACGTTTAATTTGACCAAAGTTTCTCAATTCTCATGTGTATCGTGCTAGAAGATACATTTCTGTAAAATTGCATTTATGCCATATTTTCTGTGAATGAAGTGATTTGACCAAAAATAAGTTTTATTGAAATATTAGGTGCAGGTGCAGTGACAACAAAGACTTTAAAATGTTGGATATTTCTGTTGTTTTATCAATGACGTGTTGTGCGGAATTGCTCACATACCTTTGATCTGCAGAAAAATATTGTTTGAAAGAAATGAAGAAAACGTGGTTTTTCTACGGAAAAATGGCTAAAAAGTCTTTTTGAAACGTTAGAACCACTTGTACAGTTAGCATTAAATTAGGTAGTAATTTTTGCTCACCTATTTCATTTGTGTCAGTGGTTTGCTGCTCCACAGGCAGCTACTTATATTTAAAGTAGTTTAAAGGATTATTGAAGTGATTTGTGAGTTGGGACGTGCATTCAAAAGTCACTGAAGCTTCGCAGTCACTTGTTGCGTTAACATCTTTGAAATCAGCCTCCAACCTACAGCTTGATAAATAGATCTTACCACGCCTTGCTTTATATGTTTCCTCAGGTCTTCAAAAGCGGTGAAATGTTTTACTGGTCCAAAAACCCTTTTTTTTGTTTTTTAATTCAAGCAATTTTATTGTTAAAACTATGTTTTTGTTTCTTGTGTGAAGTATTTCAACAGCGATTTGATTTTCAGTCATGCGGAAAGGAGAAAGTGGATTGACTGTGTTTCGACTTCTTCACAAGGACAATAACTGGGTCTGGGTCACTGCATCAGCAAGGCTTGTGTATAGAAACGGAAGACCCGACTACATTATTTCAACACACCGACCCATCCCGTAAGTTTGGTGACGTTTTAGGCAACCCAAGTAAATTAATCAGGTCATTAGTGAGAATACCATAGAAATACCAGAGTGTCTTGCTACAAAACTACAAACAAATTTTTTGAAATGTTTTCACTTATTTTTGTTGTGAGGTCAACAACTTGTAACCCCCGCACAGAGCCCCCGGAGATGGTTTGTTTCAATCGATCGCAGGGTGTCGCTGAACTTTTCACTTTTCTTAGAAGGATATAATGTCTGTCAAAAGCCAAGAAAAACTATTCCAAGAGGAATTAACAAAACTAATCGAGCTCTGACTGGCGCCTCGTGTTGCTGATATATGGTAACGCTTTGTAAGACTGGGGCGGACGTGACGACTCGTAGTCAAACGTGAAGGAAAGGAGAGTTGGTCCGGTTTCAGTGACGGGGGGGATGCGGCGATCAACATAAACTAAAGTAGAAAAATCAACCGTTGCTGTGAAAAGGTTCAGCGCATTAACACATTTAATCTAGTGCAGGGTTTCCCAGCCTGGGGTACATTTGCCCATCTGAAGGGGTACATTTAAGGTTAGCAATAGAAGGGAAAAATATTTTATATATTATTTATTTCTAAATATTTATACAAATATCACTGAATATTATTTTGCAAAATCATGTTTATTGTTAAATATATCTATAATTTTAGACGTTCATGCCCATCTGTCGAAATGCTGAAGGGGTACATACTTATCAGTTGAAATGCTGAAGGGGTAAATGGTCAGAGAAAGGTTGGGAACCTCTGCCCTGGTCTGTGATTACGTTTGTCCGTTTGAATCCTGTCAGTAGGCAGCAGGTCCTTCGCAACAGTAATCGAAGTTTGTAACAATTTACAGTTTCATTTTTTGTCTGGTTTGCATCGAAACATTTACCCTATGATGGCTGAAGTTTTCCAAGCCGTCCAAGTGTATTTTATATTTGCAGTGCGTATCATGATGCTTGGTGCAAGTAAACTATACTCATTGCTTTGAATAATTTTTTTTAATTTTTGTTCGAAAAAGAAGCTGCAACTTAATGGTAGAGGCAATAATTTTATTATCATCCGTTCAAAACAATGAATGTATTGATTTTTAATGTTAATAAACTGAAGTTTGTTTGAAACACCAGAAAAGGTTTATTAATCGGTGTAAACAACTTGCGTTCTAATTTTCATGATTTAGAGATCAGGAAGGAGAGGACTCGATGAAGAAGAGGAGCAATGCGTTTCGGTTCGATTTCACCGGACAAGCTGTGCTGTACGGCGAAGTGAACCCAATTGGCACCATGGGTGGCCCCGAAAAGAACCCCCTGGACGAATCAAGTACAGAAGTAGAAGCGGCGCCAACAGCGAAGAAGATCAGACTGGAGGAGGACACTGCCCCGCAAACCTCCGTTGACCGTAAGAGTCTGTATGGAGCACAGTCCATGCAGAGGTTGGATATTTATGCCGGGACCCTCCCCAACGACGCCACACAAATGTACGCGCGACGGGACAACTTTGACAAGTTCAACGAATTCGGTGACATCGAGCCTTTCGGTTTGGAGCTTGACGACGATTTAGTGGATTCCGGAATCCGCTTCTATCCAATCGGCGGCGGCGAAGAACTGGACGACTTTGTATCAGGGGCTTTCCCACAATTAGGACAGTCGGTTTTGCCACAGTCGGGCCACATGAATGGCCATGCTGACCACGAAAACTTTGCTGTGGACGGCTATGCAGCTGTAGGGGAACCCCCACCTTTGTCGCACTTGCCAGTTGCGTCTGAATACGCAGCGAATACACGGACGAACGATTTTCCATCGCACCAACAACAAAGGTTAAATCCGATTGGAAAGGGACCTTACGAGTACAGCACACCCCAGGAAATCCTATCGTTCGACCCACTGTGGAACACGCAAATGCGAAATGCACAGTCTTCTGTGACTTTTGCCCCGCAGCCTGATGGCCAGACAACGCCTAAAACAGAAACGCCGTTTTCGCGACCAGAACCTTTCCCGTCATACGTCGGTGGCGATGAACATCCCGCGCCTCACATGGCCGGAGGCGTCTTCGCGAAGGTCAATCACGACGCACAAGAACAACACATGCCTGGATCGTGCTTCGCCGAAGCGCTGGTTGCCGGTGGCAACGCTCGGGCCAACTTTGTCAATCACAGCAACAATCCAGTGATCAATGCCATGACAATCAGTTCAACAACCTTCGAGCACACAGGTGCTGTTCAAAGGGTAAGTGGTAAAAATATGGAATGTTTTGCAAAACTAGCTTCAGTCTTACTGCAGTTTCCTTGCATTAGCTTGGTTTTCAATTAACGCACACCATATGCGATAGTTCGTGTACAGCCTTAATTGACATCTGTGCTGTGGATTTCTGTATAAAAAAACACGCAGAAGAACCTACGCACTACAGTAGCGCGGCCAGAATGAGGCCGAAAAGGCCATGGCCCTCCGAAACAAACTTACTCAGATTTTTCGCTGGTGGTTTATACCAATTTCAACTGTTTGATGACGACTGGTATTTGACGTCATATCCTGTTTTGATAGACCGGAAATTGAGTTGTGACATCGATGTGTTCTTTGTGCAAAATAGCTAAAGATTGAACTCTGACGACATCAGTGACTGGCCCCTCCCGACAGGGACGCGGAGTCAGAGGTAAATGTCCGACTCCCCGACCTTCCAAAATTTCCGACTCCGACTCCTTAACATAACGTAAATGAAGTTTGGCTGTCAACCATTTTGTAGCAACTAACAATCAATAGAAAATGTGGTACATAGCAAGAATTCCCCATTTCAATGAAAGTTACAAAAGAAATTGTATCATTTCGATGGGAATTCCCAACTTAGGAGTGTGATGTAAAAAATAATCCAACTGGCCTTCCGGAGTCGGACAAAAAATCCGACTCCTATTGTTGTTAGGAATCCGACTCCACCCAAAAAAGACTCTTAGCGATTCCGACACCGACTCCGCAACCCTGCATTCCGAACAAAATTCCTGGCTGCGCCACTGACGCAGTGGACCAGGGGTCAGAATCCCAACACATCGCAGATCGGGTCAGACCCACCAGGTGGAACCCTGTGACGCAGTGCCTCTCATGAAATTACTGAGAGTTGGAGACAAACCGAATCATTGACTTTGCTAATCACTTAATTTCATATGTACTGTATGCAGTGTAAAAAATCAACTCAACTCTCACGCTCTGTATTCAGTGTGTGCAGGCACGTGGCATGAACGCCTTTGTGACATAACACTCGTTTGTCTGTCTCTATATTGCGTAACTATCGTTGATGAACATCCGGACCTCAACCCCAAACCGCAAGAAGAATCTATCTTTCTAGTTTAGCGTTCATCACCTGGTTAAATGATTAGGTTCAGAGGGTGTAATGAAAATCTAAGTTTTGAATGCTTATGCATGACAATATGGTGGTGTAAAAAATGTTATCCATGATTTGCATGTATCAAGCTGTGAAGCTCATGTTTAGTGCAACGAAAGTAACAATTGTTAGCTCAAAATACGTACGCCCCACAAAAACAGCTTACCGCATTGGTTCAGTTGTTAGCTGCCCTTGAACATAGGTTACAGCGTCTGAGATACTTTCGTGTATAGCACGTTTCGCGTTTATTCGTAACCCTGGTAATGATGCTTCACCACTACAACTTCCTTCTGTTCATAACCCCTCTGCGACGGATGTGCACGTGATGCTGAAGAGAAGGAAGATAATGGGAAAAGAGAGTTTAGTCAACCACGGGAAAACTGAGCGTCATCTCTAGACCTTTCGATAAGCTAAAGAATAAAAATGTAAGCCGCCCTTGATTGTAAGCCGCATGAAATGATGAAAAAAAACTTTATTACAATCGAATAAATACGGTATAGACCCCATTTTTTGGCCCGAGATTGGAAAATGTTTGTCGAACCGTGCGCTAAACATGACCTTCCCACAGCGTCGTTTCATCTGCTCTTTTTCGACAGCATTGGTTGACTTTCAATTATTTCCAGAGTTCCTGTCACCACAAGACTTTTTCACAAAGAAAACCTTTAAAATCAGCAATTACTGGGACTTTCTCAAAAACGGTCTTCATCAAAATTAAGTGAACAGGTTGCCAGTGCAATTTACGCAACACCAGAGGCTTAATACTGTGAGGCCTGGTAGTGTCACTCTTCCCAATACCATGGGCAGACAAAGCAAAATTTATATAAAATACGTTGGTGTTCTAATTGCTTATACTGAGTTGTGATGACTTCTGCAAGCTGGTGTCAGTCGTTCGTTGCGCATGTTGCCTGTGTAGCCTGCCTCAGGTCCGGTGAGAAGGGAGGCAGGAGGGGTTAGGATACCAGGGCCCTGGGCTTGTTTGGGGACCTCAAAGTGAGAAGCTGAAAATGATAAAATTTGTTGTGAACGTGTGAGGCGTTGATTATATAACCGGCTTCCGCATCATAGTTGAAGGAATGAATTTTATTTTTGTGTGCAGGGCGCTTGTAGTAAGCCTCTTCCAGTCACTGGCGTAGGAGGCGATGATGCAGGGAGGGCTGTATCCTCCCAAAGTATTTTGTTTTCGGGCAAAAATAAGTTTAAACACAGAAAAAACTTTGTATCAAAAAAGTAATCTTGAAATCTGTTTGGGCGATTTAGCCAGGATTGCGGCGTCGGTGGTAAAAGGTCCGACTCCGACTCCTAGCTTCCAAAATTTTCCGACTCCGACTCCTTAAATAACGTGAACGAAGTTTGGCTGCTTACAATTTTGTAGCAACTGGCAATCAATGGAAATCGTGCACAGCAAGAATTCTCTGTTCCAATAAAAGTTTCAAAATAAATAAAACCATTTCGACAGGCACGAGTTAGGATTCCTAACTTAGGAGTGCAATGCAAACAATAATTGAGTTGAACTTTCAGAGTCGGATAATCCGACTCAGACTCATAGCGTTCTTTGGAATCCCACTTCGACCTTGCGACTCTGCAACTCTGGGTTTAACTCTTTTCTAGTCATGGAGTGAAAATTGCATTTAGTTGGATTGTCGTTTTTATTACTAAGGGCAGGGTTTCACAAACAGGGATCTGTGACGAATGCACAAGAGATCCCGAAGAAATGACAAAAAATATAAAAGTTGAACTTGTACATTGCACTGCATGTACACTGCCACAAATAATCACTGCACTGCAGTGATTGGTAGTTGAAATAATTTGGCAAACTTTTGCAACCGCAAATCTTGCTTGTGGTGCCATCTTGAAATTCGCAGTCAAAATGCTTTTTGCAAGGATTCTTGCATTCCGCTTCTATATCGTAATTAACCATATGATTTATCCCTTGTCGGGAATTTTCGTGTTTTGCCAAGATCATTTCCGAATTTTCTATTCTATGTATTCTTTTATTATGTAAACTGTTGATGTAATGCACTATGTCATCCAATCGCGTATTAGCGAAATTTCTGGAAAGTGGCGATGGGCTTGGGTTGCCAGATGCTTTTGTAAAACTACCGGTCATTTTGTCAACAGCGCCAGATATAAGCTGTGTCGTAATTCGTAAGCGGCACAGGGAAAACAGAGAGACAAGGAGTATTGTTAAGTCACAATTAATAATTTTCCCTTATTTTGGCTGGTTCATTACATTTCGGTGTGTGTGACATGCCGTTCGTAGCAAGGATTGCGTCAACAGCAGCAAATAAACTTCTCTGAATGAACTGTCCTGACAAGACTCACTACTGCAGTCAATATAATTTGAGAAATTCAGCGTTTTTTCTTTTCAAAGTTGCGACAATTAATTGTTTATTTTCAAAAAACCGGCTTCGGGCACTGATTTTCAAATTACCAGCCTCTGCTAAATTAGCAGTAAAATACCGGACCGGGCATCTGGCAACCCTACGATGAGTATGTAAGAGCGCTTTTGCGCGTGTGAAAGTTAGTGAAGCAACGATTAGTGATTGAAGAGTTTGTTGTGAGGCGAAGGTGGGAAACAAAGTGAAGCAATCGGATATTTTCATTTTGTGCTTATACTGTCGGATTGAATCAGTGGTGAAGATGCTAATTGTGAAGTTATTAATAATTGTGTATGATTGTGTCAAGTTGTCTATTGTCCTAGTGTCTCTTCATTCATTATTTTCTCACTTATTTTCTTAGGAATTCATTTCTCTGAAACATGCGCTTCCGCATACAGGCAAGCTTATACTGTAGGATGAAGTTTAAACTTTAGTCTTCGAGCAAAAATTACAAAAAGAGTTGTGTGTTCTGTGGATAAATTCTTAAAACAATGGAAAATGTGAAATGACAGGGATCATGATTCGGAATGTGAAACACAACATGTGTTGGCTCAAACTAAGGGACAAAAGTTAACGAAAATACGATGAGTACATTAAACTCGGCTTTATTGAATGTCCTTGTAGATTTAATAAACCTCAATGCGCTACAAAACATTGTCATACGGTGCTGTGAATGCAGACAAGTTGAAGCGGTATCTAATGATTCAACAATCTTTGTTTGATGGAAGGCCAAAGGTTTTTTCAAAAGAAGAAAAATTTTGAAAGCAGAAAAAAATATTTTACAGAATCTTTTGTGTCGAACGAAAATATTGAAAGCGTCTTGTTTAGTGACGCTAAGAGTGGCTGGAGCCAAAAAAACTTACACAACTTCCGAAAATTAAATTCTATCAGCAGGGATTGACTTGTAAGAGGTAGTTCGGATGTGACTGATCAACGAAACCTGAGAAATTTCTTTGTACATCACAATTTGAAGAATAGATGAAATTTCAAACGACATAGAAGCAGTTGCCTGACAAGTGCTTGCGATACTGAGTCAAACTTATTTTGCAACCCTACTGGATGAAAGGACCGCCATTGCCAGCCAAGCACAACTGTTGGCTTACGTGCGGTATTGCTGAGGTAGAGAAATGATATATTTCATGTTTTGTCATCAAATGCAATGCAGAGCAGCCGATTTAGACACTTCGTTATTTTTTTTCACAATCAGAACTGCCGTGGGAACGATGTGTGGGTGTATGTACCGGTAGTGTCGCTTCAATGACTACTCGAGGGGTGTAGCTCGTATCAGGGGAAGCACCAAAATTTGAAGAAACTTTCTGAATAATTCATCGCGAAACACTTGTTGCGAACATTTGAGACAATCATCATTATCTGAAGTTTTTTTTTTCCTGTGCCGAACTTGTTACCTCTGTCAAAGCTCGTCCGCTCTAGTCTCAAATATTTCAAACTTTGCGGTTCAGAACATTCGATCCTTTTGCTCCATACACAAGTTCGATGACTGACCCGACGAAAATTGTGGAACACGTGCTTGAACTGCGGGAGGAACTTTCAGCTTTCTTGTACATGCACAACTTGTACATGCACAACCTGGTCCTAGGTTTACTTGCAGCCGATAAAATTTGTTTTGGGAAATTTGCATACCTGGCAGATATTTTCAAGCTTCTCAGTCAACACTTCAGGGAAAAGATGCGAACATTTTACTTCGTCAAAACAAAATGGCAGCATTCGCAAAGAAACTTGGAATACGGAAAACCAGAATAAATTGATTATGGATGTGTTTCCTGTTTTGCGTGGTTTCCTCTGACGTTCAGCAACATTTGAATTGCTTTCTGGACATTTAACGAAATTGTTTTTGAAAGAGACATGCGACTTTTTATTGGATTTTAAACCCTTTTGTTGTTGCAAAACTGATCTGTCAGCAAAACTGATCAGCACGCGAAAAAGAGGAATTAGCTGAATTGTCATCTGATAGAAGTTCAATGTCTAGTTTCAACCAAACAGCTCTTGCATTCTTCTGGTTAAGTGCTGAGGACGAATAATCTTTGCTCTTACAAAAGACAACCAAACTTGTATGGCCTTTTGCCGCTACCTACATGTGCGAGACAGCAATTTCAGCTCTGACGAACATGAAAACAAAATACAGGTCCAGACTTACCGTGGACTCTGACTTACTGTACGAGCTTGTCGGAAGTAGCTTCGAGAATTGATGAACTGTGCAGTAAGAAGCAACGCCATCCGCCCCTTAGATATTGTCACTAAAACAATCATTGTCGTTTTTTTCGTGTTGTTTAAATATCTTTCCGCGCCAGTTGAGCGGAAAAGCTGATGCGACATAAGATTGGGGCCCAGTAAAAGCGGGTTTAAAATTGAGGTTAGTGACCGGGAACGTTTGGGAAAGCCTGCTAAAAAATCGGCAGTTTCTGCCATTTCCGTCAGTTTGAGTGAAATGCATTTGTACTTTCGAACATAAGGGCGTGGTGATCTGATGTGGCATCATCTTAGCTAATAGATCTTTCACCTCTTGTTCACATGACCTGGCAAATTTAACAAAGGCCCCGTGATGCAGTGTGTCCCCGATTCCATAGTTTCTCTCAAAGACCTCTCTGCCTGTCATTACCGTTAATTTCCTTCCTTCCTTTGCGCAGGTACCTGAAAACATGGCGCCGGCGGTGATGCCTGCTGGTGCCAACACTGAGTTTAACAAGGTCGAACTATTCGGTCATCAGGAAAACATGATTCAGTTTGATTTGGACAAAATAGCCAGAGATTACCAGGCAAGTAGATTGTTTTTTTGTAATAGTCCTTGTTGCTTCATCGACAGAAAGTTGTTTTTCGTTTTCTTGTTCAACTGTTTTACACATACCTTCGTTTGTTCAGACAACTGACCCGTTGTCGAAGGTTGAATCTTATATGAGTCAGAATCCTTCTCATGCTATGGCCATTGCCACTGGATTAATACCAGAAAAGGGGATGGTAAGACTTAATCCGGAGAAAGTTCAAGGTAAAGTGGTTTGTAGTTTGTGCAATAGTAGAGATGATGGTGTTCGGCTTTGTGTCATGTCAAATAACTTTAACCGTGCCTTGAAAAATCATCCACATCGATATTTCATATTTCAAGGTGAAAAGATTGAGGATAGAAAGGCCTAACGTTATCATAACGTAATTTTCAGGTTGACGAAATAATTCCATGCGCTATGTTCCTTCCGACATGTTTATACTGTTTCATGTTCGAAACCGCACAGATATTCTCGATGATAGCCAGGCAAAACGCCCTGGATATATTTCCTTTTTTGCATGATTATGTAAAATCTCTATCGTTTTATCCGCAGCCTACCTGCCGAGTTGTCAGTACCACGAGCCACTGCCTGAGCACACACCGGGATACATTGTAAGTAATGGATGTGATGTAATTCAACAACAATGCTGTCGAGATTAACAGGTTTATCCTTATCTTCAGTCTTTAACTTACTGGGCACACGACCGTCTGCATGTCAAACATGTCGGACGCCTACCGCCTTCTCTCGAATAATCAAGAGTGCTTTGAATACTGTAGGTCTGTGGTTCCCAACTGGGTGTCCATGGACCCCCATGCGTCCACAGACGGATTTTTGGGGGTCCATGACCTTTATATGTATAAGATGAAGCAAAATAGCGGAAATCCCAAACTACGTACCGTGGTGGCCTAGCTTGCAAAATACAAATTGAGTGCAACTCTAGAATCCAGGGTTGCCAGGTCCAGATGGACCAAAAATGCCACATCGCTTATCAAAATATGCCAAATAGCTTCAAAACATGCTAAACAATCCGAAACAGGCTGATGGCTGTCGATTTTAAAAATTCCCGATGAGCAATGACAGAAATGCAATGTTGCTATGGAACTAAGCTTAGATTTGCATTATATAAATTAAAAAGAATTTTTGATCTCCAAAAGTACCATCTCCTCGTAAATGTTTGAAACAATAAAATATAGGATACGAAAATACAGAAATGCACCATGCCATAGTTTTTAACTACTGTGAATTTGGTGCACAATCATCTGACATGTTAGACATGTCACAATTCACCAAAATATCTATTACAAAATGCAGTCACAGAGAAGCCACAGGGAATAATATAAGGCTCTCCAGGAACAGACGGACAAAATATGCTAAATCGCTAGTCAAAATATGCCGAATAGCTTCAATAAACATCAGGTAGGCTGAAAAGAACCTAACAGTTTGACCTCAAAGCAGACAGATTTGAAAAATTGCCAAACACTGTTTGTTTCAGTAAACACCAATAAAAAGGGCAAAAACATGCCAAACTATGACGTACATGCCAAACAGCATTTTCTCATACCAAACCACTTTTAAATAAAGGCCATATGTCTGGAATTTGGCAATGAAATGCCAACCTGGCAATCCTACTAGAATTTAAGCTAGAGGACGACACAAGATCTTGCTTATATGAACGAACACGTTCATGCATTTTTAAATAAAGGTATAAAAGTTGTCAATCAATCAAATCCAATGGGAAGTTTGTTACTTTTTGTTCCTGAGTAGCTTATCTATACGAGAATAATTTCTGACAGACCACATCTTACATCATCCCGTATCCCAAACCAGTGGCTAATCTTTATTGTCACATTTTGCGGAGTGTAGTTGTTCTTCCAATTTGATCTCATTGCTATCATGTCGAGCTACATGTTTCATCAACCTGCTAACTTCATCAGAGAGAGAAAAAGGCTTAACGGAAGCAATGGTTACCTACAAAAGACCTACCAATTGGATGAAAGCTAACAACCACAAAAACTTTGCTTTAGACGAGACAAAAAAGCAAATGCAAGGTGTATGGCATGAAGGCCGTGCTGGCACTGTGCACTTTATGGTTGCCTTGGAAAACAACAAATCCATGGTCCCATGTGTTTCACAAATAATGACAAAAAATATTTCCCGCTGAACCAAAACCTGACATTTGCAAACTTTGGTATTTATGTAGCGACTTGTTTGATATGCTATCAACAGTATGTTGGCCAAGACGTAAGCAAAGTTTCCACAGGATGGTCATCGCATGCAAGTAATTGAAGCAAACCAGATATCATGGATGACAGCAGGGGCTGTGTAGCCGGAGCCTAAGCAGTTATGGATGGCTGGAGTCGGAGCCAAAAAATTTCAGATGGTGGAGTCGGAGCCTGAAATTTGGGTTCCCGTTCAACAGAAATTTGTTGGGCAAGCGAGTTTTACAAATGAAACAATTTTTTTGTTTTTTTTTGGACCAAATTGTTCCGCAGCCGGAGCCAAAAACTTTTAGAGGTTGGAGCCGGAGCCCGAAATTTAAGTTCCGGCTCCACGGCCTTGGATGACAGTGACCAAAGGGTTTTATCGCGGCACTATTCAGTGTTCCATGACATCATAAATAAACAACTATGTCTGAAGCTTCGACTGTTACTTTTGTAGAACAGCTCAGTTTCCACTCTGTGGATGCCTGTGACGATAAATGTTTTGACAAACGTAAAACACACATTAATACTCAAAGCGTGATCTTCACTCGTGTGAAATAATTATTGTACTATTTGAGATGTTCAGTGATTTTCCTATTCAGTTTTGTCGACTTGTTTTGACCTTTTCTACCACCCAAGTAGCAACCGATATTGACACTTCCCTTCAAAGCAGTGACAGTTAAATTTTAGCGCCTAAATACACCTAAGTCAAATTTTCGTCAATTTGGATACCCCTTTGCAGCGAAGTGTAATAAAAAAATTGTAAAAAATAAGACAGAACTGGTAAACAAATACTCACTAGAGTAGTGAGGAAAAAGTTCAATGCAAAATCTGCAGTTGGACTTTAGTTCCCAACACTGTTGAATACCCCCAACATTTAATCTCAATACCCCCTAGGGGTATGTAGGCAAACTTTAAGAAACCATGCTTTAACGTGTTTATCATTTAAGTTTGAAGACGCTCGAAGCTTGCGATTATACATGCAACGGTAGTAAATTAGGTTGACACATGAAAATATGTTACATATATTCAAGGATATTTTTGCACTATTTTGCCACATAAGATCCTTAAGGCCAAAATGTCCATATGATTTGGCTCACAAATAGGTCAAAATGTTGCGGAATGCTGGTGCTACTCTATGCGTAGTTGTCACACGTGATCTGCCCATGCCTACATTAGGCATTTATCCTTTTGTTGCTCGAAGGGTGGCCATGGGCCAAGATGAGCATATATTCATTTTGTTTCACGACAGTCACCCAAGGCCAAATTGGGCAAATCCTTTTGCTACACATTAAGAAAGCAAGGCCAAATTGGCCTTTTGCCCCCACTAGCTCGAAAAATACGTAGCTTATGCAGATTTCCATAGGACTGCTGCTTGACAGATCGCATAAAAAATGCAGCTAGTGAAAGGATCAGCGTCAGACATTAATTTAAGTATTTCTAAAATTAAGTTGTAAACGTCTTTTTGCCGATTAAGCCACTAGTCCCTGAGCAGATTTTTTAACTGGTTTCATTGAGGGGGTCCATAGCTTTCAGGCAAATCGTCAAGAGTCCATGACACTGAAAAGGTTGGGATCCACTGCTGTAAGTTGTCCAGATAGCCTGCAAAATGTTTAGTAAAGTCTGTATACGGTTTACTCCAGCTGTCATAGTCAATTTGTAAAAGACGATATGGGATGACAGAAGCTTCATTATTGAAACCGTGTGAGTGCCAATTTTCAATTTCATTTGTACAATTTCAGTTGGTCCCACGTTGTGGGAAAACCCTGTGGCGCCCATGATTGAACATGTATTGATGCATCTAGTTTCTTTCATGGTAAATCTTTTTGCGAAAGCTTCAGCTAACTTGCATACCCTGTTGGCCGTAGTTATGAAAGCATGTATGCAGCAGAGGTGAGGGGTAATGGTTTTGCTCAGTAAGTTCTAAGTCTCTTGTACCAGTTCACCGTACAGATCCCTGTGGATATGACCATCAAGATTCCGATGACAACCTCCACACTTGCGCTAGTTTCAGAAAGCCAAGAAGATCATGTGTAGGTGATTACCTCCAGACCTAGGAGCTAAAGCTCAGCACTACAAAAATGTTGTCGGCAGCTTTCCACCTTAACAAGGAAGCTAAACGTGAGATGAAAGTCAACTACAACAACGAAACCCTGCTCTTCTGCTCCGATCCCAAATACCTCGGAGTAACGTTGGACAGGTCGCTCACGTATCGCCGACACCTTGAGTCACTTCGCAAAAAGCTGACATCACGCGTCGCACTCCTGAGGCGGTTTGCTGGCTCCGGTTGGGGTGCTGGAGCAACAACTTTGCGAACAGCCATCCTAGCCCTGGTCCATTCAACAGCTGAGTACTGCGCCAGTGAGTAATATCGCAGTGCTCACGCGCGCATTATCGACCTCGCCATCAACAACGCCTTGCGAATTGTGACTGGATGCCTGCGTCCTACACCAGCGGACAACCTTCCAACAATCGCAGGCATCCAACCTGCTGAGCTTCGTCGCAATGGAGTCACACTGTCTCTAGAACGCCGTGCCATGGAGCCTGGACATCTGCTCCACTCAACGCTCACCCGTCCATCGAGTGCAAATGCACAGCGCCTCAAATCGAGACACCCATTTGTACCCGTCGCACAACTACTCATCAGTTTATCTGACAACAACAACATACAAGCGGCGCAGTGAGCGGATCATCAATGGAAGGCGGAGTAATTGGACAACCCTACAAGATTTCGCACTTTCGTCATCGACACCGGCACCCACCCTCTTGGAATGACACTTCCAAGAACAGCGTGGGTCCGGCTTGCCGGTGTTGGACGTTTCCACTCCTGCTTGTACAAACGAGGTATGGCCTCCTCTGCAGCCTGTGAGTGTGGCGCAGAAGAACAAACCGTCGACTATATTGTCCTCCAATGTCCAATCCATCGACCTCCCCATGGACTGCATGGCCTGACGGCTCTGGACGGTAAGACAATCGAATGGCTGCTCAACACTTGCCCCGAGATCTATGCAGTGGATTTGATCTATGCAGTGGATTGACAATCAAGCTCAAAAGAAGAAGAAGGAAGTCAACCAAGGATTATGCAAACGCTCAGTCCTGACAGATTAGTTTTTACAACAACAAAATGTGCCTTATGATCTTGGTTATTTTGTGCAAGTTGTTCTATGCACTGCATGCACTACACCGACTAGCCACACATAATGCAAACCTCCCTCTGGAACAAGGATCACGAAACTATAGGATATTGCTTCGATTTTCTTACGTCATCACCGATTTCATCTTTTGTGCAGAAAGTAAATCGAGCGTAAGTTAAAATGCCTGCAGTGTAAACTAAACCAGCGTAGGTCGTCAGACTCAAGTCTCTATCAGTGCTTTGCCTTCCAAGATAAACTATGGAAACGCCAGGTGCTTGAAGACTGTCTCAGCTGGAAGTTGGTCGTATGAACATCCCAGCTTGAACCTACTCATTGTTCGTGGTTTGACTCAATAATTTCAGTACGTGGCTTCGTTATCTGGTTGAAACCCGTTAGCTTTGCTTGCTGGTGTGGTTTAGTGGTTTTACGAAAAACACGTTCAGAAGAACAACCAGTGAAGTGGTTCGGTTTCAGCAAATTACCTCGAACTTCGCGCGGTAACATGAAAGGTGATTAATCCGCTAATGGAGGATATGACGTTGAAAATTTCTCTTTTCAGACTCAGCAGCCTCGCCATCCGATCTCGCAGAAGGATATGTATTATTTTGACCAGGTAAGCCAACGATTATGAAAAATGCAGTCAAAACTCGTGCTGTGAAAAATGAAAACTGAATACTGTGCCATTCCGCGCCTAGCTAAGAGTAAACCGTACTACACCGTTTTGCAAACTAGTTCAGGAAACAAATGTGGTTAAATTAAATTGCAGGAAGTTAGCAAAAAGGTAAAGATAAAGTTGCAAAAAAATCACTTTGTAATTGACTCGAACGCAGATGTTATAATCCTGCAAAGAAGCCAGGCGCATGTATGAGACTAAAGTTAAATGACGCTTGTTAAATACGAAAGCAGATTTGCAAACAGCACATTTTGTTCGCCCTGTCAAAAAAACATTTATGTCTGTTACCCCTCTGCGAAAAGTCAATGAAAAATTGCTGTTCTATTCGTCCTGCGTTTTTGGACGTCTCAGTTTCTTGACGTCCACGCATGCTATCCGAATATTACAAGCGTTGGGTTGCTGGAGTTGGAAAACGACATGCGAAAAAAAACAGGTGTCTCTCAATTATTTGACGTCGTTGTTGTCTACATCAGGTTCTGATATAAATTGAATTTGCAACCAGGCCCTCCGACACCCCTCATACTCAGGTTCCAGCAGCCACGCTACAAAACTTAAGATTGGGAAAGCTTCGGAGGGTTCACGGTAGGTTCTATCGTGTGGGCAGTGAGATGCTAGCACGAGTTGATCCAACCCCACCCTTGCTCATTAAGAAGGACCAGGCAATTATGAAACAATTCTCACACACTTTGCACGAAAAACATTGGTCACTGCTGGTGTCAGGAATCAGGGAAGTTACAAAATATTCACGCAAAAACGGCTACTACCTCCATGCAAAAGACCCCCGGTCATGGGCGTCGGAAAGGGGGGCAGGAGGGCCTTGGGCCCCTGGATTTTGAAATTATTAGCAAAAAAAGGTTGTTTTTTCAATTTCGAGGCGTAAAAGCAATTTTCACCACTTTTGACCCCCCTGTGGAAAAAATTTTGGGAAAATCCCCTACAGGCCCCCCACTGGGAAAATCCATCCGACGCCCGTGCTCCCTGTGCGCCTGTGTTTGGCGCACCATGTGATTGAATGTCATGGTGGCTGTGATTGGTTGAAGACCAATTTTCAAGTTCCCTCTAGTCAGTACCTCTCGGTCTCTCATATTTTGTGTTGATTGGTCGGTATTGTGAAAATGGATCGTTATTACACTTTAGTTAGACTCCAACTTGTAAGCATAAAACATTCAGTTGGTTTCGTTTTGTGTTAAGAACTTAACGATGGACCTGAAAGCGATTATTATGCGTTGCACGAAAAACGTAACATCCGGTTGTTTTCAGCCCTTGATAGGTTTGAAGGTTACGATTGTTTATGTTCAGAGCGACGAGTCAAGCTGCATCTCACCAGACATGAGTGTTTCGTCATTCAGTTCCACTTCACCAAACATGGTGACGTCACCGAACATGCCAGCGACCAGCCCGTTGCATGCTCCAAACAAAAAACTTTTGAGGAAATAGGTAAGAAGTGACTTTTCGATTCGCGGCAGTGGGCGCCGGGATTGAATTACATGTGAATTTTCCTCGAAGCTCGTTTATATTGTCTCATCAGATTGTTGGGCAATGTACACGTGAGCAATATTCCACTTGCTCAATGTGCATCTGTGTGCGATGACAAATGATAACTTCCGATGGTTTCGGACTACCCTCAACAATGGAATGTCAGAAATGTTTATTGAATTTTCGTGTTTAATAACCAATCATTTCGCCTTTTAGTGAAGCACGAACAACATAAACATTGTACATGAATAGGTTTTAAGGATATCTCCTGTTTTTAGATTTCGCCACCCATGTGTGCGACCTTTCCACCCACCTGGTGTGTGTTACACTAATCCGCGGTCGCTCATTTAAAAGTTAGTGAACAACTTATTACTGCGTTCTTTGAGTTTATCCTGTAATCTTGCGTTGAAAACTTGCCTAGATTAAGAAATAACCAAGCTGACGTTTCTCACTCAGCAAAATCCTCTAAATGTGTGGATCTGACGCTTCGTGCGAGTGGAGTAGAATGACAAAGAACTCGCGGTCAGTGTTCCCTCCAAGCTGCGCAGTACCCCCAGACCATTCACGCAGTGCCATCTCATTCTCGCGCACTTGCAACATTCTAAGATCAATACAGTATATATATATCGCATTGGCCTTTTAACGTTGGAAACGCTTCACTGGTTGTGTGCATGCATGGTTGAGCAATTGCATGCGCTCAGTGCGCCACAAAACAAACATTTGCTCAGTGTAGAATTTTCTTAGAGGAAACACTGTTGGCAATGTTTTAGGTTGGAGGGTTGATGACAGTTGTTCGTACCAAGGGTAAAGGATCCCAGACTTGTTGATGGCGTTATTTTCCAAACTTGACTTGAAGCTCACATGTTGTTGTGGTTCAGTTGCCATAGAAACCAAAAATAAAGCCACAGACAGAACATAACTGTCGAATATCGGCATTTAGATGAAAAAAAGTAAAACTTATGGGACCTCAACCAGCGGCGCATGAATTTTACGACGGGCTTTACGGCCTTTTCGTAAAAGAGTTTCGGTAGTTTGTGACGTTGCTTCCACCGCATGTTGAGTTGCAGTTTAAACGAAACTTTGTCATTTCTCGGTTCTAGAAACGATTCCATACTTTAAAAGAAATGATTCCATTATTTTCCGTCTTGCAACGTTTCACGATGGCGTTTGTTGTCAGGTTTTATTCGATTGAAGCGTTTGAAATGAAGCACGTCATCTCTCCGCTGCATCATTTTTTCTTTGAAGAAATGCAGTGTTTGGTCGGAAAGTTGCATGGTTTCTGCGGTGGAGATGGAAGCTGCCAAGAAAATCGTGGCCTGTTGCAATTTTTGTTTTTTTCGCTATTCGTTTAAACGTTTTTACTTATGTGTTGGCTCGGAAATTTTGTTTAAAGATTGCAATGTAAATTAACTGTGCTGCTTAATTTTCGTTCACTTCTGCCCATCTTTTATTTCAAAGCACTGCAACGAAACTGCTGGAACCCATGCTGGTTATTTGTAATTCTGATGGATACAGAACTTATCTTGAACTGCAGTCTTGTCGTTACATTGTCCTATGCTGCACAAAGGCATTGTTGCGAAACTTGAGTTACTGCACAAAATAATAACCATCTGTTACATCGACACCAGTTGCTTGTAGCTGGCATGCAATGTATTCAAACACCCACGTCTAATCAACTTCTTGAGTGAAGGTAATGAGTTTTATCAAAGTCAAATAAATGCTGGAAAAATTCTTCTGTGTTCAAGCAAGCAAGAAAACTTAATGTTGATACTGGCTACATTCACGTTTGTGGCATATCATCGATTAAAGTTAAGCCGCTGCCAATGCTGAAGACTGATTTTGTTCTGTTTTGCTGCAATATGTTCAGTTTGTTGGAATTCTGTGAAACGTCGGTGTTAAAAACAAAACGAAACATCAACGCTACGATTGCTGTTGCATCAAAAAAGACGCAGATCAAACCCCCCCCTCACCGGTTCATTTTTTACTTTTACTGTCATGTTGATTCTTAAGTATGTTTTATATGACTGACTAAAAAGGAAAGATGGAGACGTGTTTTGTTCTATTCCCATGTTTGATCGCCATTTCCATGTTTGCCATGCGATCACCAAACAATGCCTATCAGGTGATTGTATATGATGTTCTCATTGTTGCTGAAACATTCCGTTGTAAACTTTCGCGTATAAACTAGGAATCTTGTTAGAATATAACATCAATCGACCAACTTTCTTGTTGGTGTAGTTGAAAAATATAAAGCTGAGAAGTACAAATCAAATCCCGCCACAAGAAATGTAGCCTAGCAACGGTGACAGGATTTTCTCGCAGCACTGTTCCTTTCGTTTTTTCGTCACACGTTACAAAAGAAGTTTCTGACGTTTCATTGTATATGTGTTGCGCTGACGTAGTTCAAATGTTTGTGTTCCCAAGCCGTTTGTTTATGGTGTTTGAGTTTCGGCGATACCATCTCACTAAACAAGTTGACTAACGTCTCTTTCTTAAACTTGATTTTAATTGGTGTGAAGCATTTCAAATATGAGAGTTCTAACGCATGGAAGTCTGAAAATCTTACCCCCCCCCTGCCACAACAACATTTATCACTTTTGATCACACGAGCGTGGTTAACAGCAAGTTTAGTATTTCATTTCCTGTTTGCTGTCAGCATGGTTTCGTGCCTTAAATCCAAATAAAACGTCATACAAGATTGTTATAACTTGTTTTTTGTTTGTGGTGTTGTTGGTTGCACGTTTTGTGTAATTAGATGGACAAATGAAAGTCTAGATAGATAACGGAAAGCAAATTGAGGCTTTCTTCAGAGATGTTGATGACAAGGATAGGATTTGTCCAACAAATTTGCCCACAGAGCAGCAAATTGGCGAAATTTTTAAAACACCTTGAAGGTGTTGTTGCGACTTACTATGCTTGGTGGTATTTTTGGGTATGCATACGCTTGGGAGTGCAATGCAACACAACGCAATGTTGTGACGAAATAAAGTGAATACAAGAATACAAATACAGAAACACAATTGAACAATAATGTTTTCAACTTCTGATAGTTCCATCAATTAGAATGCGATGCAATAATGTGCATGAGATGAGAGAATTGTGCTGTGAAAACATTTGTAAAGGCTCATAAAATATTAGCGTTGTGAAGATGTAATGACATCAACACGACATTCTCCGATCAAAAGTATTAAAGTCGAAGTGATGATTCTTTAAAAGTGGTCAGAGGACGAAGAAACTTTGTTGTACGCATTTGGGTTTTCAAATTTTTCGACATGACAGCAACACTTCGTGGAGTTCAAACAAATATAACGGCAATAAATAGAGAATTCAAAATGTCCCAAGTAGGGTTGTATCATCCGTATAACCGAGAGTTTTTTTGCTATCCGATATCCGGATATATTTATGTCGGTTAACCTGAAAAAAAAGTAACGTTACTAATGCGTTTTACGCTTTTTAACACCCTGCAAATCTTCAAACTCACTGTGAAGCTCACCATCCAGTCCGCTTCTGTGGAAGCAGAAAGGACATTCAATGCATGGAGACTCTTCGTTACAAAACTTTGGTCTCGTTCACACGACTCCACAATTGATGTACTTCATAAGAAATGCGTTGCCAAAGCAGTAAATGTTAAAAATGCATGTTTTTCGTATAGGCTATGCAGCGCTGGTTTTAACCCGATTTGATTGGTTGTTTCTAACCGGGCCCCGCGCCACGCCTACTAACCTACGCAAACTTGCTGCTTTTGTAAAGTACCTGAGCGCGGGTTCACAGTGCGTGGGATCCGTTGCCAACGAAAATCAAAGTGAACTGCGCGGTTTTTAATACCCCATCGTAATTCGTTTTTGTAATCAGGCATGTAACTTGCAAAATATTTCCCCCCTTGTAAAATGTGTTGAACATAGTTTAAAATAATTGGGCCCCTCCCAGAAAACTCTTCGCTCCCCCTGGTGTCCCAAGCTGGTTACGGGCCTGTCTGTAATGTAATTGTTACAATGTTAATTGTTTTTCTGTAATGTGTAGCCTGTTTTTTTAAATAACACCTGGTTAATGTAGAGGGTTTAAGTTCTGAAGTTGTTTTTTTGTTTATGAAAGCGTTTTGCATTTGGCTGATCAAGTGTGAAATACGGTTCGATAGTTGTAATTTCAGTAATCACTTCTGAAGGCAGTGGCGTAGCAACCCACTGGTCACTCTGGCTGAAGCTAGGTGCGGCACGTTCCACGGGGCGGCAAAATGTAGTCGCCTATTACAAGCAGTGATATGTGAAAAGAGGTGAGGAAACTATTCAGACTGATCAAAATTTAAGCTTTCTTAATTTCATCAGCTAAGTCCCACGCCCCATGAGAATCTTCTTTGGCAAATGAGGGCGACACAGCCTTAGCGCCATAGTTACAGCCATGTTATGCTCACCACCGCTTTGGCGCTGCTTATATCTCAATATTATTGCGTAACAATGGCTACCGTTTCAGGAATCTTCGAAACGCGCCTATTGTAGCAGTAGCAAGCTGCAACATCGTTCGTTGGTCAAGGTCCAGCCCAGTGGTTCTCAAACGTTTGAGCCGTGGCCCCCTTCTAAGTTTAACTGGCGAATACTTAAAAGACGCTTAATATATCGTGACACTTGGGTTAAGCAATATCACAGCAAAGCTACCTGTGAAAGCCTCTGCTCGTGGCCCCCACAGAACCGCTCTGTGGCTCCAAGGGGGCGAGCGCCCGATTTGAGAAACCCTGGTCCAGCCAGTAAGGTTGCAGCTGGGGTTTTTAAACCAGTTGCCGCAGTTGTTTAGAAAGCTCTGCAGTAGTTAAGCTATAGTTCTGTGCTTAATTGATAGGAAAGAGAATTTCATAGGCGGATCCGGGGAGGATAAGGGGGCTGAACCCCCCCTAAATTTTTTCAGATACGTTTTTGATCGATGGTTCCCGACACAGAAATGTCCATTTGGGAGATTTTTTGTATAGCCTTTAAATATACCATTTCTTGCATAGGGATAGGGACGAAAATGGTAAATGTAAAGCTTATTTTGCTTTATTTGGGCAATCCGAACGTGTTTATTTCACGATAAATGAAACGTCTAATAAACAAGTTTTTATATAAAAAATATGGTCCCAATGTTATCTAAATACGTAAGTGTTTACATAAAGTATTTACATTACATATACGTTATATAAACCGCACGTACATGTGCGTAGCCAGGGCCATCGCTCCTCCAAATTTCTAGAATATTTAGTCATTTAGTGCTTTATGAGGCAGTATCTCAAACAATATGCTGTTGCTCGCCTGAAATCAAACATTTTGACCAACCCAAAATTTTGGGCTGGTCATGCCACTGCGCACGTAAGTATTTAAACTCTTGTTTCATTTGGGTAAGATTGGGCTTCTTGCGGACAAAAGACGAATAAGCAGCAGACTCGGAACCGTTGCTAGAACGTTTTCAGTAGGGGGCTTTGCGTTTGTGCGGGGGACTTGATATTCTAAAAATTGACAAAAGCTTCACTGATTTGTAGTGTTTCATGTTTCAATTCGGGGGCTTGTAGCTTTGTTTTGGGGGCTAAGCCAACCAAAGCTCCCCCGTGCCGACGGGGCTGAACAGACTGTGGACAAAAGTTGAATAAGCCGCAGATCATACTATTTTTTCCTACAAGCTTTTATGAATGAGTGCAGCTCATGTTATTACTGTAGTTTAAGCGAAGGCATTAAAATTACGCTACAACGAACTTACAATGCAGTTAACTAGAGGTTAGATTAGAGCGCTCAGTGACAGCGTAAATTCCAAAACAGCAAACCTAACCGTAAAACGTAATCTGCATGTCAGGTAGGCTAAAAATGAAGCGCGTTAAATTAGCTGCAAGCTATGCTAAAGGTGACTACTGATTAGCATCAGACCTGCCAGCAGGGGTGTAGTGGGGTGGGAACGGCGTTCCCACACTTTTTTGCACTAGTAACGTTACTTGAAGATTTAGATTTTTCATTTCAGTTTCTACGTGTAACGCCTAGAGCAGCATAAATGAATAAATGGCAAGTTATCTCGTGTATAGCACCGTAGCGCTAAAGTGAAACAGTAAGATCTAGTGTGGAAATTCTTGTAAGCAAATCAGTCTTCCTCTATGTTTGGTGTGGGAACGGCGTTCCCACACCTCTTTTTTCAGCAATGCACCCCTGCCTGCCAGGAACATTTTTTAGACAAAAGTTCAGCTCAGCACGAAATCAGATGCTTTTTTATCGACCAACATTCTGCTGTTTCTAATAATTTTGTTTCAACCTACTGCACAGCATTTCTAAAATTGCGTTACCGCGATATTGTTGCGTTTCGTACAAAAAATTGAATGTCTGAGAATTTGGTCTTTTGACTCACTGCAAACGTCACGTTTCCAAATATTGTCTGATCATTTTCAATGACCTTATGATGAAATAAACACCTGCCAGGGCAAAGTGCCAGCATAATTATTGCTTTCAAGTTTTTTGGTATGTTTGTCTCTACGCGTACCCCAAGCGTTTTTTGGGGGGAGAGAAAGTTGTGCTTGTTTTCGAAATAATGTATCTTTTCTTTCGACCTTCAAGTTATTTTCTGTGGTCAAATGACTTCGATAATCAACGGAATTTTGTTTCAAATAGTTTGTGATTGATAGTTTGCCACTGATGGGCAGGTATTTTTGTAAACAAATTTCGACATTTTGGAAAGACAATCGTGATGTGCAGGGGCGTAACGATGTTAGATGGCGCTTGGGGCAAGAAACAAGTTTGGCGCCCCCATGTTCGAACCTGAGATCTTTCGGAAGCAAATGTACTGTTTTGAAAAAGTGCTTATGACATTGTTGGTACTTTTTGTAGTGATCGGCGCCCGAGGGATCATGCCCCCTTGCCACCCTCGTTACGTCACTGGTGTTATGCAATAAATAAAAATCATCGGAAAAATTTCCGAAAATAAAGAAACTTTCAAGTCCGAACGGCATGAACTTCTATTCTATGAACATCTGCAATTTTCGAACACAACAGGCCTACCGCATGGATCTTACACAGACTGCCAATAAAGGTTACAGGCGGCATTTCAAGTTTCTTCGTTTTTTTTCGGCGTGGAACTGTGTTTGTTTTTTTAATAATAAAACTTTTCGGACATTCAACAAGTTCCCTTTTTAAGGTTAGATAAGTTTGAGAATAATTTCTGAATTGTTTTGGAGGTCCGCTTCTGCTCCGGAAACGTCCCAGTAAGCCTGGGTAATGGTGAGAATGTGATTTAGCCAAAACGCGTTATGGTTATTAACCGTGTTTGTTAAATAAAGTAACCTGAGCAGTTGGGTCTTCACTGCTGTGCAGTCAGTACTCATCCAGATGAACTCGTCCTTGAGCCCCCCTAAAAAAATCCTGGATCCGCCTATGTAAGTTGTTTACTTGATCATTGATGACTAAAAGGCTGTTTATCTTAGGGCGTTAATATACGCAGGTTTTGCTGAGAAAATCTGAGCGCTGTGTTGCAACGCTGGGCACTCAGTAATGGCAAACATTGTGTACCAATTGTTTTTCGTCTTATGTCGTCCAAATGAGCTAAATTTCACCGAACTAATCGCAGTAACATTTACTACAGTCAAGACCGTCGTCAGGATTTCACAGCAGGGGGCCAAAAATCACAAGGGGGGGGGGCATATTTTTAAATACAATATTGACTGTATGCAGCAACGGCCAAGAAAAAAGTCGCTTGCGACATGTAAACTTTATTCACATTTACCTCGACCCAGAAAGTTGTACAGATATAAACGCCGAACCGGCCGAGCACCGTGATTTGCTCTTTTGCAACTTGGGCAAGAAAAGAGACAAGAAATAGCATATTTTGCAAATCGCTAAAACATCTATCTCCTTGTAAATTTTTCTCGCGTCTCACCTTTGCCCCCGCCTCCTCTTCCATGTCACACAAGCTACAGCATATCAGGTGGCTCCCTATACAGCAGAAATAAAGCAAATAGACGATACAACGTGACAACTGAGGCGCAAAAGCAGAAAGAATGTTATCCTCTAAATCTCTCGGCCTGATGCGATAGTGATAGAACATAGTTTGAGACTGAGAGTTGAATTTTTCAAAGCAGGGCCAGAGAAGTATCAAAACAAAGGTCTTGTATAGCACCACCAGCTGGCGATAGCACGAAGAAATTGCAAAGAAGTCTTTCTAAAGAGATGCTTCTACAAAACACTTATGAATGGGGATAGAATTTTGAGATCTTGGTTATTACATCCAAAATTTGAGTGTGGGCTATATTGTTTTTGCTGTAAGTTATTTTGATTGGGTAATGATCATTCTTTGTTTGTTGCAAAATCTTCGATAACTTCTTTGAATTTGTTTGGCTTGGGACTGGCGTAGCCTACTGCATTTCTTGTCTATAGAAAAACGCGAAAATAATTTCTTTTTCGCAAAACGATCAGGTCTACAGTTGTTGTGGTCATTTTTTTTTTTTTGTGAGCAGACACGAAGTCCACAGTACGAACACACACACTGCTGCATAACGCAGGTTGATAAAAACAGACAAAACAGAACGTAGTACAAGGCATTGAAGCCGGTAGAATCACAGGGTTACAGACACTTTTTGCAACTGCATTGAAGACAGAACCATAGGGTTACAGACAGTGTTGCCACTTCTGATGTTTTAACATCAGATCTGATGTTTTGAGAGAAAATTCTGATGTCTGATGTTTTTGCAACAAATCTGATGTTGAGCGAGCTATTGTTTTTTCCCAAATGTTTCATACTTTTTGATGAAAATGAGTTAGATTCATGATTTGTGAATTTCTTTCATCAATTTCTCACCCTCATCTGTGCTTGGTAATTGTTCCCAACTGAAGAAGCTCTCTTCATAGCATTGAGAATAGGCATAACATATACGTTACGCATAAATAACCGATTTTTCCAATGACGATACTTCTCTCCAGGCCCGTAACCAGGGGGAGCGCTGGGGGGGGGCTTAGAAAAATTTTCGCCAACATGGAAAAATGTGTTGGATATAGTAGAATATATCGGTCAATTGTCTCAATGTAGATTAATTATTGTTGGGGATTTTCTTCCTAGACACACTTGCTATTTGCATTTCCCCTTCGTTAATTTCTTCTTTTTTGTTTGCGTTTCGGTTTCCTGTCATTCATTTTGAAAAATTTTGTTTGGCTGATAATCGTCTTGGGAGTTAAGTAATTGTGACTCCCGCCCACTACAAATCCTGTGTTTGTTCGAAAATACTAATTGTTGAGTAAAAGCTACAAAATCGTTGGTTTTTACGTTCGTGTTTCTTAATTTGTTGTTGCCTTATAATCTTCTTTTTGGTTTGGAAACAGTCCAACTTAAGGTTTTCTGTTTATAATAGTTATTACTTGTTCGAATACTCTGTTGATATCACCATGTCGTAGCTATTACCAGCGGCAGCTGTGCGTTGGGCCCGCGGCATTGTGTTCGTGGAGGTTACGTAGCCGACAATTTACGCTAAATTTAGCAAAAGGTCTTGCAAAAAGGTCTTCAAAAATCAAAAGATCATACCATGGTTGACTGAGCACGATGGCGTCATAAATACAACATCACTGCCCGCACCAGGGGGCGGCATTTTCTGCTGGGACCAGGGGCGGCAGACTGTGCTCCTACGCCACTGTCTGAATGTTTAAGTTTAGTTCGTGATTGCAAATGTGGGCTGAGTTGTCAGTCTTATTCAATTTCCATGCAGAGGTCTGACGAGGCAACCTGAGATTGGCAATAACGTTTGAAAAACAACTAGTTTTGATTGTGCCAACTGCATGACTATTATACAGGTGTGCAAAAAAAACGTTCCTTTCAAAAAGTAACAGAAAATTCATTCAGTGAATACTAACAGTTAAACCATTTACAAAGTAACAGAAGAGACAGTTTAGTTCACGTGAAGTAAGCCCCATGATGTTCTTAGTTCTTGTGTTGAAAGTTGCATCATGATGATGAAAAACTACCGAAAAAAGGATCATGGCATCAACCTCACACAGACTGGCGTCGTAAACGTTCTGAGATATAGCCCCAAAATTGAATGTTGCAAAAATCTGAAAAAGTGCGAAGGTGGGATGACTTTCGTGGAAGCTTTAGTGGAGACTACAGTGCTGTCTCTTTTGAAAAATTACAAAGATCAGATATTGCGAAGCATGCAATCACTTTACAGTATACTTCTTTACTTCTTTCGTGTTAAAAGAGAAAGAGATTTTTTAACCTTTTCCGGGATATTCACAACTTGTTCAAATAACGGTTTGCACTCTTTTAAACGGTACACTATCAAGCGGGTTTCACTGTAACCATTTTACATGTGTAAAGCAAATATTGATAGGCAGGTATAGTACTGGAGTTTTTTTAGTTTAACAATCGATTTTGGGCTATCTTTATGAATATGTTATTTTTCTGTAAATAAGCTAAATACCACGAGTCAAAAGCCAAGTGGCTTAGGTCAAAAACAGTGAGTGGCAGTCAAAAGAGGGCTATTTAAAACTAAGGTTGAAGCTGAGAAAAAGGATAGTGCGTTGGACAAGTATATCAACAAAGCTACCTCAGAATATGAAGAAAAAGCTTTAGAAGAGCCATACCACAGTGAAAATCACGACAACGTAAGCAGCCATACTGATGATGTTATGCCAGATAGTCAAAAGTGAAGCTTATGTTCAAGAAATGAGGTAAGTGTTGCAGGTATCACCCTGAACTGCTGAGACAAGCACAAGAGAAACATGACAATCTGGGGCATTGAACTAACGGGAAAGCAACCAGCAGCAATAGAGCTCTCTCGACGAGTTCACTCTACTGACACCAGGTTGCACTATCATTATATAGGGATAAGTGAATTATGATAATTCGCTTGTGATGACTATCACAGTGACTTGTTAATCATGGGCACCACCCAGCGGTAACTTTACATACATGTGGCGCCATCTCCTGGCCACCACATCAGTCATTTCGAAAGCGTTGAGTTTGACTAACAAGGAAGTTCGTCGGCGAGTGCGTCTGGTGAGTCTTACGAGCACGAAAACTCAGAATTTTGGTTCTGGGTGGCAGTTGTCCTGGGTGGCAGTTGTCCTGTGTGGCAGTTGTCCGGGTGGCAGTTGTCCCGGGTGGCAATTGTCCTAAGTAACAGCTGTCATTGGTGGCAGTTGTCCAGGTGGAAGTTGTCCGGGTGGCAGTTGTCCAAAATTGTAACAGGCCACGATTTTCTTGGCAGCTTCCATCTCCACCGCACAAACTATGCAACTTTCCGACCAAACACTGCATTTCTTCAAAGAAAAAATGATGCAGCGGAGAGATGACGTGCTTCATTTCAAACGCTTCAATCGAATAAAACCTGACAACAAACGCCATCGTGAAACATTGCAAGAAGGAAAATGAGAGTTAAACTATGGAATCATTTTTGGAACCGAGAAACGACAAAGTTTCGTTTAAACTGCAACTCAGCATGCGGTGGAAGCAACGTCAATTGCAAGTGATGAACACATTTTCTAGGAAGAGCTTGATGACGTCAGAAATCGGAACAAACACATTTTTAAGGAAAATGTTTTCTTCCCCTTGGAAACGTCTTGCCGTATGTGTTTTCGAAAAAAACAGTTGTTCCGCTGTTTTTTTTTCAACACTGCGCTTTCTCAAAAAGTTTGGTCAAGGACGCCCGAGAGCGGGGGTATGACGGGTGCATTGCCCTCCTTGTTCTTTCAAATGCGGAGCAACGGAGCGGAGGTGCCTTTCCATAAACAGTATCATAGGTGTTTCATGGTTTATCACTATCAAGACCGACTTGAAACAAATTTACTTAAAAGCACTAGTGTTTCTGTATGCTTTCGAGGAATCAGTCGACTGCCATCTGCTTTCGTATTTTTGCGATGATTCAAACTTGCACATATCTCTATTCAAGTATGTACTTTACACGATGGGTGTAAGCAAGGAATCTATCAGCAAATTTTTAATAGGATTATTGCAACTTTTCTTGCATCCACTAAACTCGGAATGATTTTCTATAATTTATACTATTATTTTGAGATCAAAATTTTTGCTGTGCATAAATGCACCAATCATCACCAGTAAGGGTGTTCTTTTGCACTGAACTCAAGAAAAAGTTTTGTACTCGTGTTTCGTAAAACGCAGCAGTGTCCATTGTAAGTACAGCAAATGGTCCACACAACGTAGCCATCTTGTTCATTGCAACTGGCTTTAGGTCAGGCCCATGGGCGGCGGAAGGGGGGAGCAGGGGGGCAAGGCACCCCCCTAGATTTTGAAATATTCAGCAAATAAAGCTTGTTTCCGTAGTTTCAAGTGGGAAAAACCGAATCTCATCACTTTTGGTCCCCCCCTGGAAAAATTTAGGAAACATCCCCTAGTGGCCCCCGCTGGAAAAAATCCTTCCGACGCCCATGGTCTTAATCTCATCATGCCGAGAAAAGAAGCACAGAAACAATAGTATTTGCATTCGCGGAAAAATTGTGCCGGAGACTGATTCCTTACAAACTATTTGTGATCAGGCGCTCGGCGAAACACAATACCACGCGTTCTGCTTCTCCGGTGCGCGGAACTTTTGATATTGTTTGATTTCAACAACTTTATTATTACAGTAAACACTATACATGCCACGCTTGTTGTATTCATGTAATTTTGCACGTTCTTTCAACTATGTTCGTTTTGTTTGCTGGTCTTATGGAATATTAACAAATATTTTTGCTTTTTATAGGTTTCCATTCTCTTAAACTTATTCACTCCTTCACTGCTGCTGCTCCTGCGTCTCTGCTTTTGGTGTGAAGACTGAAAACGACAGACGTCGTACTGCAGTTGGTGGATTAGATCGCTACTTTTACCCCTTGACTAGAAACAGTGTTTTGTCAACGTTTTGCATGATCAAGTTACCTTCGATCTATCATCCACCATGGGGCGATCTTCATCCACCGTTGCAAGTTGCCATTTCAAAGGTAGAAAGATGATAGAACGCATCAGACTTTTTTACGTTCGCCTAAGGTAAGCTGATAGTGTAAAGGTAAAGTGTTGTTGAAACACTGTTTTGGTCAACTTAGAAAGTCCGGATGTGATTTATCAATATCCATCTCTGTGGTTGGCTACAGTTGGCTGCAGGTGCAGCAGAACGTTTTCGTACTGTGACGTAATCAAACCACGTTGCTTTAGAATCCGTCTGCGCGTATTCGTCGCGACAGCCCTTTGTGAAAATAGCGCCGTAGTAGTCTTTATTTATACGCAAAATATTCACACCAACAGGCAGTGGCGTAGCAAGGGGGGCCTGGGGGCCGCGGGCCCCGGGCGGCACCTTTCGGGGGGACGGCACTTTGCTGATTAAAATTCAATTTTTAAAATAAGTTGAGAAGTTCTAGCTTTTCGTTATTATTTTTAGATAAATTTTTAAAATTTTTAAAGGTTCTAGCTCTTTTCAATTTTGTATTTAGAAGCCCTAGACTAGTAGGCTAGCCTAATAAACATACTGGAGAGAAATGCACGTTCTTTCAACTATGTTCGTTTTGTTTGCTGCACACTTACCTGGAGAGAAATTTTGCCCCAGTTCCTACACCTTCCTCGCCAGACAAAGCCATCCCAGTCAAAAATATTTTGAACAAAGGAAAGAGATGACATTCGACGGCAGACGAGCAAACATTAGGGCTCCAGTTGTTTGCGGTTTATACGCATTGCCCCTCCTCTCAAAATTTGATGAAAAAGGCTTTGCATGAAATCACGATAAATAGTCAAGGCCAGGTAAACCCTTTTTCTCCTGTGGTTGGTTCTTCAGTAATGCCCCAACGGCACATTATACCATCACGTGAGAACTAGGCATTGGCGGCGAAGATACCGCTGGTGCGATCTCAGTTCAGTGATAGAGCGACCGCCTCGTAATTGGAAAGTTGTGTGTTCGATTCACCGACACTGAGTAAATCGCCGTAACTCTTATTGAGCAAAAGCATTCACCTCAACTGCCCTGATAAGAAGCATATTTCAGGCGTTGGCATACCGCTAATTGCCGCTGCCAAAATTAGAAAGAAGCATTTCGTGGCACATCTCATGGCATTTTTCAATGTTCAGTGGGATATTTTCAATAAGTGCCATATGCTGTACCCTAGACATTAGGTGGGCTTATCAGTTATCAACATTGCATTTTGGCGGTTGAGGTGAAGAACTCTGCAAAGATAACGTTGCTCAGTGTTAGTAAAACGACTGTTTTTTGCATGACATAATGGTGTGGGAAAATGACGTTTTTGAAGCGGGGTTGTGCGGATGGTGCGGTTGCGTGGGTGACTTTGAGTGCAAATTGTCGGTTTGAACTGCACGTGGAGTGATTCAGAGCAAGCCCATAGGCAGTGTGAGTTTCGTAAAAGTGTTTGTTCAACGGTATACTTAACATTTGCAATCAAAGAAAAATTCATTTCAACAAGCAAGCTTAGAAAAAGTGTTGCTCTCATTTTGATGAATTTAAGGCAAGAACCTTCGTCTGAATACCTAACGCAAGGGTAAACGATATGCTTAGATAGGCTTGTGGTGAAGGCTTTAGTTAAAAAGGGTGTTAATAGAAACGTTTGTACAACTTCGCAATGGCTGTACTGAATAAAGTTGTTTAACGCAATTACCGTCGAACGTACGACGTTGTAATCACTACTGAGCATCCAAAAGGCCTATGTCTCACCTGGCATGGTTTGGTGATTTTGTTTTCGAAATAGATGTCTGTTGGTACCCAGTCACGTCGCTACGGGTGTCTTTGGTGGGCTTAGCCCCCCAAAGAAAGCTCCAAGACCCCAAAGTGAAATGTGTAATAATATAAATCAGTGGATTTTAAAATATCAATCCCCCTAAACAAACAAAAAGTCCCCCAATTGAAGACCTTCTGGCGATGGTTCCAGTGGCGATTCTAGAATGAAAAAAGTGGGAACCACTGCGGGGCCAAGGAAAAAAATAGGGGGACCCACATAAATGTTTCTGCATGGTGACTTTCCGTTGTAGTGAAGATTGCTTTGCTATGCTTAACCCTATCAAACCCAACGTAGGCTTGTGAATATCGTCAGAACCGTCGCCAAAAAGTTTTCATTAGAGGGCTTTAGGTTTGTGCAGGGTTGCTTGACATTCTAAAAATTGACAAAAATTCCACTGATTTACAGTGTTTCATATTTCCATTTAGAGGTCTTGGAGCTTTGTTTTGGGGGGCTAAGCCTACCAAAGCATCCCCGTGGCGACGGGACTGAATATCGTTAATTATAACCTAGCTTTATTATTCACTAGAGATACCTAAGCACCACTAGATGCAATCGCACACTTGCACTGCTATGTCGAATATTCTGTGCTGAACATGCAACATCCACAGAACTACACTGTGACTCTACACATGTAAAACGAAACACCACAATTGTGCTGGTGCCGGCCCCACATGAACGAAAACAGCTGCAGACAAAGTGAAAACAATTCACATGAAAGCGAACTGGTTCCAACGACGAATGCTATCCTGACACAGAGACAAGTAGGCTGTTGATAGCCAACTATTTTCGTCAAACTATTCGTACTACAAAGCAAGTTATTTATTTTAAATAAACCATCTGCCAACAGATTAGTGGCTGTGATTAATACGTTTTTGTGGTAGCTTTCGAACACTTTGTGATGTAACAATGACAATGTTATGCAACTACTATCACATCACAAGTGTAATATCATGTGCAGCGTGGGTAGGGTAAGGCCCTTTCAATGCACTATGCCAGTGGTTCCCAAAGTGGGCAGTACCGCCCCCATGGAGGCGGTGAGAAACTCTAGGGGGCGGTGAAGCAGAAATGGGCGGTTAGGGGGCGATAGGAGACCCAGTTAATAATTACATTTCTGTTGTCTTACCAACTTTATGTGACCAAATGTCATAAAAAACAGTCTGATCAACAAACATGTATGCATGTAATTTGTAAACAAAAACTTAGCGTTTTGGAAACAAAACAAGAGGTGAAATGCTAGGAGATAAATTGATGAACTGCAGTCTCCATCACTAAAGGTAAGCTGCACAGTAAAACTGTCCTCCTCTATAATTTAATGATTATTATTGGAATTTTCGTCATCTGTACTTCTTAACACGGGTAAACTGCTACTTAACAATGCCGGTTTCGTTACAGTGACTATCACCGGTCACGTTTGAGAATGCACGCTTGCACTTAGACTCAGCCTGTAACCAAAAACGTGAGCTAATTTTGGATGGAGTGGTTTAATGATCACAAATACAATAATAACCTTGTACGAGTTCGATTCGAAAGTAGAAAGGCAATTTATGTTTTTTACAGCTAGTGTTAGGTGCCAACAAGAATAAGTTACCTAAAAGGAATCGAAAAGATTCTGGAAAACAGAAGTGTGTTTCAGAACGTACTTTAGCTTGAGCAGCGCCAAGGAAATCCTGGGAGAGACAGATGGTAGAGCCAGTGGACGACTGTAAGTGTCACGGCTAAGTTCAAAAACTTTTAAAATATGCAGATTAAATTCAATCCTGCATTGCTCCGAACTCAAAATTTACTAAAAATGTGGCAGAGTATTAATGGATTGATTGATCAAAGACACCAAAGGGTTTAGAAGTGTTCTGCTAAGTTTAGACAATGTTGTGCACTCGGATAATGATGAAGAGAGTTCGTACGCCTGTTGCTGCACACAGAAGGTGACTGTCAAAGGGTGTCACAGATACAGTATCTTGGCTGTCACAGTCCACAGGTATCTTCACGAAGTTCAATGAAGTTAATTTGCAATCGCAGGGGAATGGCGTTACCCTCATTAAAACCAAATCAGCAAACTTCACCTTCTTGTCTAAGTTTAATGCTGTTCAAACGAAATCGAGCCCTTCATGAACTCTAACAGTTTCCAAACCATTAACTCTAACAGTTTCCAACTGCTAAATGAGTTCATATACTAAATCAAGTTTTATAGTGAAATGCATCTTTGCGCTCATTCTTGTTTCAATCATTTTCAAACATCCCAAATATAGAACACGAAAAAATTGTGTTGATATGTGTGCTAGGCATGGTAGGGGGGCGATAGAAATTTGTTTGTCAGAAAAGGGGGCGCTAGCCAAAAAAAATTGGGAAACACTGCACTATGCAGTTTACAACAGCGAGGTTTTGGCACCAGTCGACCAGTGGCACGTAAATTAGCGAAACCGCGCCACCGATAGGTATGTGTGTATCGGCGTTTTGGGCGTTTACCTGACAGTAAGATGAAACAGCAGGCATAAAACTTGCTCAGCAGATATTCCTAACAAAGTCGTTCATTTTAATATTCACACTAAACTTTTCTCTGACAGATCCTCAAAAGCTGTCTTTTAAACCCTGCGTTAATTTATGACAGTGATTCCCAACGGAGTCCAGGCGGTCCACCTATCAACAGAGTCCCATAAATCTTTGATAAAACGTTTACTGACCTATCTGCAAGTTTCAACGAGTTGTTCATGAGGTATCAGAATAGCAATGTGACCCATCGGGTACTTTTTTAAAAGATGGTCCATGGGCCAAAAAAGATTGAGAACCACTGATGGATGACTGTCTTGTCATAAGCGAAACACGCACCATCTCAAATAAATCAAAAGAAACAATTAGACAAATAGACAATGTGCAATACGATTCTCACACAAATCCCTGCACCAACTACGTCAGAGTTTCATATCAACTCAGTGTAACTTAATCTTATCATGTCCACTGTCAAATCCATCAACGAAGCCATCTAAATCAATTTTTTCAGCTCGCACCCTTTCAACTGAAAGTAGAGCATTGCTACTCAATCTTTCCCTGGCCATGGAATTTCTGAGAAATGTTTCAACTAATTTCATTTTGAAAAATTCCCTCGCATGAAGCGCTGGTGACCGGAAGATTTACAGCTATTAGTAACAACTTGTATAAACAAACAAATGTACCTTTGTAAGGAGCTATAAATGAAATAAATTGTTCGAGAGATGTAAGCAGCTGCGACTCTTTCCGAAGCAAATTCTTTGCCAGAAGTGTTTCAATTTTTAAACCATTTTCGTTGATTGAATATGCATTTGCGAATTTTTTCAAGTGTTGTTCTTATGGAAATGTTTGACCTCCGGGTCAAAGAGCTGAAATGCTGGAAAAAACTGCTCCTGAACCATTACAAAATATCATTACAAAGTTCTGTGACGTTGCAGGACATGTGTAGGTAGACTTAAAACTGAAGTCACGACCAGTTGCCTAAGATGCTTCGAAATCATACGAGACACAAGGTAGCAGAACACACGCCCACAGTCAGGATAAATTCGGATAAATTAACTTACACCAATTCTTATTGCTTTCACAAACATTTTCCTACAGAGACAAACAACAATCTGCTGACAATAACATAATCCAGTTCTACCTCACACTGCAGTGCACGATAGATCAATCTTCCCATTTATAATGACTGCTTCTTTCCTTCGAACTGAACCTTTCACCACCAAAACCGCGGTCTGACTAAATTTCACGCAGGATCCGAGCAACCACTGATGTGTGTCGTCATAAACAACTCCCATTACCCTGCCGTCAAAACCAACAACCCAGTTTATCATGCATTTGGGAAATATTGAATGCAGGCACGAGGGCTTCTAAATTATCGTTTGAAATTTTGCTGGCTGAAAGTTATCTGCTGTATATGTCAATCAAATGAACTTGAAGGTGAAATTTAGGAAAAAACTGGGGGGTCAAGCAGGGGGCCAGCCAAAAATCTTGGGGGCCATGGCCCACCCAGGCCCCCCCTTAGAATCGCCACTGGATGGTTCTGTTGGTAACGAACAAAGGCAAGGAATAACACTATCCACGTGTGATTGGAAGAGGTTCAACCCAACAGCTGGACCAAGTGTGCAGGTCACAATGAAGACTGTAAGCCAGCGCTTCTCAACCACAGCCGGTTTTAAACCTGTAAGATATTTTTTCAAAATAGGTCCCCGCACCTTCAGAGAGCCCCGTGCAATCGCCGACAGAGTTAACTTTTGAAGCCTTTTATATATTCTAAGAGAAATAAACTACTAGTGAAACGTGAAGTGAACAATGAAACGTTCTTCATCACTGAGATCATATTATCAAATTTATTACTATAGCGTGCTGTGTGCAGTAGCCTATATATACATTTTTTAGTTAAAGACGGGAATAGTACACGAAATTTTAGCATACACAAGTGTTTACATCTGTAAAGTAGGTATGGCGCCATCACCTCCCTTAATTTTTTCGTTTGATCCCCTGGAATGAGTAAACTATGAAAAACCCATGATGTGGGCTTACCGGAGATTTAAAAACCAACAGGGAAGAAAATTTGACGAAACATGTCGTGTTCGTATATCTATATGTAAAAAAAGTAAAAATTGAAAAATTACTAATGAGAAAGATGGCGACAAGCAGAAAAAGCAAGACTCATAATCGACAATGAAACACAAGACCCATTTCAGTTTGTGAGTGTTTGATTGTGATGTTCATGATGCTTCATTATTAGGCTACTTGTATCTTTAATAAGCACGAAACATGTTCTTCTTTCATTTCAAATTCTTGTAAGCAAATTTGAGGGGTGGAAAGGGCGGCACTTTTGTGGTCGGCCCCGTGCGGCACTTAGCGTTGCTACGCCAATGCGAACAGGTGTATATTTCGCATTAGTAGGAAGATGGCAACTTTCAAACAAAAAGCATGCAATCTGCAACAATTATGTTGCATTTACAGCAAAGTTCTCTTCCATTCAAGAACTAGATAACCTCTTGTTTTTTCGGCGCCCCGTCTTTCGCTGCATTGAAGAGTATATCTCACACAATGAACTCATCAGTACCTCCAAATAGATCAATCTCACTATCAACATTGCAGGGAACTGCACATGTACATATCAGCTTCATTGGTGCAGCAAATGTGAACAGGCAGGTATTGTGACGACACAGACGATCTCCCAAGCTTTTTAAACATCCAAGTTCTAAAGAGAAAATCTACATTAGTGCATTATATGATTAATGGTGCTGGTCGAAAAACAATAAACTATCTGCTGGATGTTATGAAGTTGGTTCTTCCTTCTGGAAGGCAGTAATCATGGGGGGTAATTGCTGCCGACCTGCGGTAAGTTGTCTAAAGTAGAAGCATCTATAAAACTCAGTATACATACCTAAATAACACTCTGAGGAAAGTGATATACTTATCTTCTAGCCCATACCGAAGTTATGTAGTGTACCATTGAGAATTGTTGTATCTGTGGCCTGCATTCTTGATGACCATTCAGTTGGCAAAAACTATTGATAGTCTAAAGCAGGCCTGCAAAACATACGGCCCGCGAGAGCTTTCGCAATTGCAGAAAATGCTGCAACAGCCCGACTTTGGATATATAATTAATTGTCATTCCAAAATTTATTTCAAACTACAACAAAATGAATTAGATTTTGCGACTCGCGGCAAATTTATGCTGGTCAATTTGGCCCTTCGACGATGGGCGCAATTTGGTGGGGGACACGGGGGACGTGTCCCCCACATTTTTAGGCGGGGGGGACATAATATGCTATGTTCCCCCACTTTTTTCTCACAGGTTTTGTATTTGGAGAGGTTTCAAAACTAAATGTGACATTTGTCATGTTTTGTGTGAAGAGCTTTTCATGTTAGATGTTACACATACCCATGTTGATGTTGAAATAGAATTTGGTGTGGTATCACTGATTCTGATATTTTTATAAATATTTACTTCAAAAGTAAAATGATTTTTAGTATTTTGCAAGTTTCTAGAGACTGCAAAAGATTGTTAACTGTCTCTGTCCGACATTTATCTAGTGAGGTGTACTGTAAGAAAGGTCACCGTCTTAAAACAGTGAAGTTTAACCGCTGTACACGTGAGAGACCACAGCACAGCCGTAATTTATTTCGTGCAAAAACGTTGGCTAGCTGGCTTTACTGTAACGTTGGTTGTCACGTATTCAGAAACTGACATCGTAAAATTTGAAGATGCAAGTGTAGAATGTTAGAAAGTTACACTTTTAGGCAAACCTTTGCGAAGTTTTTGCCGAAGACAAATAGCAGCCCTACTGTGGAGACTTAGTTTTAGGATGGGAAGTTTTACGAAAGACTGTCTTCAACCGTTAGTAAACAAGATTTCCATCAAAGCTTTAGAGAAGTATGGCCCTAGCTATATATTGCCCTATAGCTCAAAACTTGATGACTTGACGAGGAATTAAAGATAGCTTATACATTTGTCCCTATTTCTTGTATGTCACGACCAACAAATTCAAAAGATATTTATACCACAACACAGCAACGTTTTCATCCAAGTGTGAAACAGTTGCTTCACAGGTAGCCTACGCATGGGCGGCGAAACTATTTTCAAAGTTGGGGCACAAGTGCACATAAAAAAAACTAGAAAATTTTTGTGACTTGAATTGGCAACTGTGACGTCGCAAGCACTGAAATAGGACCTCACTCATTAACTTTTGTCAGCATGTTTAAGCAATATTATTCTTAATCTGATAGGCTCTCAACGACTCCTATCCAGCCTCTAACCAGAATGGGGGAGAAGCCCCCCCTATAAAAATTGTCGCCTCCCCTGGAAAAATGTACTGGACATCGCTTAGAATTACTGGACATAGTTCAACAAATTTGGGCCCCTCTCAGAAAACTCTTCGCCCCTCATTGTGTTCCAAGCCGGTTATGGGCCTGCCCCTATCTATCTGACACTACACTGACTTGACCACATAAACGCAACTAGTTGTTCCTGGTCTAACACAAAAACAATTTAGCCTACTTTAACAATGGACCCAATACGAATTGTGTTCCTTAAACTTTTTTAGACAAAATTCAACAAAATTTAAAAGTGTGAGGGCCAGGCCCTCCCAGAAACAAAGTGGAGGAGCCAAATTCTGCAGCGAGAGTGCTGCGTCGTCATAAGCCACCTAAAGTGAGTGTCGAACCGACGACCCTCCACTTAACAGCAATAATAGAGTTTTCCCTACTCGACCAGGTAGGCCTAAACTCTACTATTGCTGCTACGAATTCAGCTTTGTATGTGGCAAATCACCACGCCACACTAGATCCATGCGGTCCACAGGCTCCGCCACCTATGAGCCTACGTAACACCTAGTTTTGCTGGACATTCTTTTTGTGTTATTTCAGGTGAAACGTGATATTACTGTATTTACCAATTCACCGTTGTTCATTTTGATTTCTGTTTAATCTCAAATATATTTTCGTGTCGTTATGCATGTACAACTCTAGAATAAAACTTTTGACATTAATTTCGCCTATTAAAATTTGATGTTAAACCTGAAAAAATTGATTGTGAAAAGACTAAGCTGAGTGGCATAACTGACAGATGTCACAAGGCAACAGTCACCAGCAGATCCGTAACCAGCTTGGGACACCAGGGGGGACGAATAATTTTCTGGGGTAGGCCGAAATCTTACATCGATAGCATGTACGAAAACAATGGTTATGCATACAATATGTCTAAGACATTTTCTCAGGGGGGAGAAAGTTTTTCCAGGGGGGCGAATTCCTCCCCTTAGTTACGGGCCTGATCACCAGATGATTAGGTATGCAGACATCACATTGTAGGCTAGATTGGTATATGGGAATGTATTCAGAAAGACTTCTGGTTCGTTTTCTTTTGGATATCTTGAAATTTTCTCTAGTTGGCTTGGATAATTCTGGGAGTTTGATTGATGTTAGGAGAGGGTATTAGACAAACGATATTTGGATAATCAAAAGGGTACCCAACAGCATGCAGGAGCTGACAAGGGGAGAATGAAAGGATACATCCTCCGTCCATCAGCAGTAAAAATAAATTGTAAATCATTTTGTGAAGTAAGCTATGCAAATTTTGGTCAAACACTTTTTGCTGCTGCAAGAGGATATCAATGGAGATTTGGCTAGGGATGAGGCTGCATGCATGATGCCCAGTAGCTAAAGATTTGTAGCATTTTTTAAAGAGCAGATATGTGCAAGAAAAGTGTTTAGCTACTATACCTTGCAATATATTTCGTACCTTGCAACTATCGTCTTTTTAATATTAAGTGATATGCACGTGCGGCCACCGTTTTGTGCACTCCAACTGACAGCTCTGATAAAATCCAATTGATGTGTTCTACTATATTGATGTGCTTGTTTGTATCATAGTCTGATAGTAGTGCAACCAAGCTGAACTACAGTACCATGTCCAACAACAAAATTAGGTTTATTAATTTCTAAATCATTTGTAAGGATACAGCAAAGTGTGATTAGCATTGCTTCGAAAACACCTCTAAAAAGCAAGATTGGGAATGGGTATTTACAAAACTTCACTTCCGCATAGGCCCGATGGCGTTATTGGTTTTACATCAAGCTGTCCTGTCCCCATTTTACAACAAAATTGTGCCCATGCCTTCGACCTTTCTGAGTTGTGCAGGCCTGGTCTAAAGCTTAGATTGAAAGCAGAGTGCTTCCCCCATTGAGCTTTTTGCAGAAAACATAAAATCAACATTCAGAAATTCTTGGATTTACCTCACTGTCTTTCATCAAAGTCTTTTTATGAAGTTTGGAAGTAGGGATGTACATTTTGCGGCATCACCTGGAATAGAAACTTAACTCTTGCTCGCGTGACTAGAAGTCCGCCATTGCGATTATACTGACTTTGAGCGGGTTTGCGGAGATGGGAGATGCAAAATACCTTGAATTGAAGGTAATATAGATGAATTTATAGACTGAACATTGCTCACTAGCCGTACGAAGTTGTCATTCTACACACGCCACAGCAATACGCATTTACAATTTTTCGGCCCCGTACAGCGCAGATCAAATCCGGTTTCCTCACGCTTGACCGAGCCTACACAAAACCATACGTTTTTCATATGACATGGTCATAATAGTAAAAAGAAGCAATAAACTTTATTTTTGGTGTTTTTGCACAACGCGCAAAACCATCATTTTGTCAATTTTTCTTTCATATTCAGTTTCGCAAAACTGTGAACAAATTACGCCAATAATAATTTTTGTGGATATTTCAAGCTTTTTAGAACTTGTTAAATTATGTAACATGTGCACAAAAATAAATAAAAGCTTTAAAAAAAACTCAACGTTCTGCTTCGTCAGTTATTTCGTGTACAATGGAGCTTAAACACACAAGAATGTGATTGAATAACTGCTTCACTACGCAAAGAAATTACAGAAAAGTTTACTAAAAGTATTCAAGATATAGCAAATACTTTTATACGTTTGAAAGTAATATCCGAAACAACATTTAACTCCACTCATTCTCTATTTTATTCAGAGCGAAAACAGCAACAACGAAAATGGTAGAAAATCAAACACTGTCAGGAGATCCAGCTCGACTACCGGAAAATATTTACCGTCAGAAAATAAGAGAAAGTCTTGGTCAAAAAAACTCTCCGATCAAAACGCCACCATGCGAGCCCGATCGGCCAGTACTCCAGTAGGGCCTTCCAGCCCTTTGGCAAGACGTTCTTTTGTTGCAAAACGACGGGAAACAACCCCTGATAAACGTTATACCATTATTGGCCGTCGAAGCACGACGCAACCGCCTGAAGAAAATCAATAAACCCTGAACGCTTTTCCTTGATTGAGTTTAAAGAAAATCGCTTGCTTTGTATTTTTATGAGGTGCAGACGACAAATTAGTCACTTGCTCAGAATGAAAAACCCACGCGATTTTGTTACATTGAGATTGGCATTTCAATAAGATCTGACCGGAAAAATTAATATTCAAAGAAAGAACTAAAATGATATGTTTAAGAAGTTCTAGGTGTTGAATTTTTTATTAGAAAGTTATTGAGATAATGTAACGAGCCATATTATGTGTAATCATTTGTGATAGTTGGCTTCACATTTACAGTCCTTATTCACTTGCAATACAATCCTTACTCACTTGAACTGTTGTGTCCACAGACTTAATACATTGGTTATTTTGACAAATTTTAGGACGTTCTCGGCAGCCAGCTGTTACAACGTAAACGAAAATGTGCTGCCTTGATTTTGCTGTACACACTCTTGTTTTGTGGCACTGACCAGTCTGTGTAGCTAAACAAAGGAGTTTTGTGTGACTAATCAAATTGGTACCGCAAACTTAAGACACACACTGCAGGTGAAGTAGAAGCAATACACAACCGAATCTATTTCCGTGTCAAAATTACTGGCCTGTGTTTCACCGTCACACAATGCTGATTGCTTTGTAAGCAGCTACTAAAGCTGGTCAGGCGCATTTCGAGAAAGTATTGACTACGCAAAAAAACTTGGTGACAACAGCTGGCAGTTTCATGTAAAAACGAACATTTCATTGCAAACTGAAGCAAAAAACTTATTATAGGATTGCGTCATATTCATCAACTTTCTACCCTGCTCAGGAAATGCTAGCCATCTTGGCATAAGTCAGTTTTCAACTAAATTTTAAAAATACTTAAAACACAGTTTTTCGTTGAGTAGCTGATTTTTTCGAAGCATTCTGTTGAGTAGTCCTAACGAAATATTTCATAAGTTTTGTATTTTTTGAGTAAGGGCGGGGTTACGGGCAAGATGGCAGTGGTATCCTAAAGGGTGATAAATAACAAAATCGATGCTGTTGTACAATATCTGATCTCCTTATACCATTGTAGCATGAACAAGTCTGACCTTTTTATTGTTGCGCAAGCTTCGAGGGAATTCGCTGATAAGGCAAGCTGAGTCGACGCGCGGGTGGCTCATAGTTAACCGCAGTTGCACCTGCAATAGGACTTGTGCCATTTTGGCTGGAGGTACCTTGTGTACTTCCCACGGAAAACATGTTTTTAAAAAATATATACAGGGTTTTTTAATGTGTTTTAGGGACCCGATTCGGGTCCCTAGAATTGAAAATCGGGTCCCTAGAATCAGAGAAAATTATATCAGGGGAAATATCTGAACGGATACTGCAATCAATATTTTTCGGATCTCTACCGGTCCGTACTGGGTACCTAACATTTTCCAAAAAACTGACATATTTAAACGTATTTCGAAATACAAGTTTGTTTTTTCATGTCAGATGAACTAGAAAACAATTGATGAGTTGTTGAAATTTGCATCTGTGCTTCTAAAATATCATTTGCCATTTTGGTTGGTGTTGACCCATACTGTCAGATTTTAAGCTTTACCTGAATATACGCTTGCATATTCAAGATAAATTTTTTCTAAATTTTACGCGATATTCTGCTCAGTAGTTGGATATTTCAAGCATGGATACATTGCTAATACAAAGTTTTGATTTCGACAACCGTCTCGCGTACGAAATTATGTTACTGTCATATGAGGTAATACGCTGAAATCATCTTCGTTCAAACTCGCAGTTTCTTCAACTAGAATGCCTGAAGAACCAAGCCAATATGTGGTTTCTAAATACTGCGTGGTTGTCAGTGGACCTAATGGTGCGGAAATACATTCCTCAGCAAGCGCTATTTTTAAATTTTTAAATACTTTTATAAACATCTCACAAAGCTTCAACATATTTTTGCCAAACTTTTACCGAATTTTGCCCGATTCGTATTTGCGGGAAAGCGATTAGTTCACCTACTGCCACCTTGTGTATGTTTTTGACTAAGTCATCGTCTCTAGTCAGCTCTGCAATACTTTTCTTATCATAGTCAAAACCAAGGAGTGACGGGCCTAGGCCTGTTGCTTAGGGGTCGGGAAATTCGGAGCAAACAAAGTGAAGAATAAATAAGATTAATTTGTGAGGGGGCGGCATTTTAAAAAAGAGGCGCCACTTTTGGGGGGCGTCGTGTTTATTTATGGGGACAATTAAATCAAACTGTCACCGCCGGATCCACCACTGAAACCAAACCATTTCGTGACAAATTCAACACTGTGCAAAATCGATCGGAGTAAATGCACAACTGGCAAAACAGCAATTTAACATCTAGTTCCAGATCTTTCATTTCAACAAATTACTTCTGATATCGCAGAAATGAAACTGACGGCTTTATCACGTAACGAAGAGAACAAACGTTGTTCTGCTTCGTTTGCATTTGTGTTGAAGATATGACATTTATGTTGTGAATATGACATTTGCAGGGCCGACCCTTCCACTAGGCCAGCTTTGCGGCCGCCTAGAGCGCAGCCTTCAGGGGGCGCAGAATCCGGTTTTCTTGGTTACTGTATTGGTCTACAAAAATATTACAACTTCTAGTGCAAGTGTCACTGTGACGTGTAACAGGGGCGTAAATATTGAAGCCTACCAGGGCGCAGAACTGTCTGGGGCCAGCCCTGAACATTTGTATTGTAAATTCGATGTTCAAACAACTGAGACAAAAATTCTCCGAACAGCATTTTTTCTTAAAATAAATTTCACTTCGAATGTAGTCGAGTGACCCACGGCCCAGAGCAAGCGGAGGTGGCTGCCGCAGAACACTTGCGACATCTCGGACGAGTGCAA
>Ga0210059_1000523_pt1 | contig 49580 bp, 23 predicted proteins | sample Ectturendosymbi2_FD_188042 | JGI IMG/M metagenome (GOLD analysis project Ga0210059, IMG submission 188042) | Ecteinascidia turbinata endosymbiont from Florida, USA - Sample 2 (SPAdes) (version 2) | ecosystem: Host-associated > Tunicates > Ascidians > Unclassified | place: Key West, Florida...
CTTGGCATCACTTCTTCAAAAGCTGCCCTTGAACAAAGCTCCAGGGCCTGATTGTATTTCTGCAGAGCACCTGCTGTATGCAGATGAATCTCTTCGTTTTTTTCTCAGTGAACTGTTTAATATGTGTATTGTTCACGGGTATATACCCAATTCTTGTTTAAACACAACAATAGTTCCCATATGCAAAAAAAAGAATGGGAATATGCCTGATACATCAAATTACAGACGACCAGTGGCAGTAGCCACAGTGGTGTCAAAGCTACTTGAGCACTTCATATTATCTAGCATTTCTCCCTTCCTTGGTACCACAGACAATCAGTTTGGTTTTAAGGCTGGTCATAGTATTGATCAATGTACATTTTTGTTGAAGCAAACTGCCTCATACTTTGTAACCCATGGTTCATCTGTGCATGCTGTGTTTTTAGATGCCTCGAAAGCATTCGATCGAGTACGACACATGAAATTATTTGAGAAACTAATTCAAAGAAAGGTCCCAATGTATTTTGTGCGCCTATTGAAACATTGGTACAAGGAACAAACGATGCAATTAAAATAGGGCAAGCATTTTTCTGAACCGTTTCATGTGTCTAATGGGGTTAGACAAGGGGGAGTACTGAGTCCATACTTGTTTGCTGTTTATTTAGATGATTTGTCCAATGAACTGAACAACATTAAAGCAGGGTGTTATGTTGGTGAAGTTTTATTACATCACTTTATGTTTGTTGATGATATTTGTGTGTTTTGTCCAAGTGTACGTTGGTTGCAAAGAATACTGAATGTGTGCCAGGCGTATGCAGAATCGTATGGGATTATTTTCAACTGCAGTAAAACTGTTTGTATGACGTTTAAGGCTAAAAGTGCGCAGTTACTCCATGCCAATACAAATATCTGGGGATTGTATTGGATACTGAGCTCTCAGATGACAAAGACATTCAGAGACAACTGCGATATCAATACTGTGCAGCAAACAAGCTGCAGCCTCCTTTTCCCGTTGTTCAAATGCAGTTAAAAACGTATTTTTTCGTTCGTTTTGTACGCCCATGTATGCATCACAATTTTGGTGTAATATCAGTAAGTCATGCATGCAGGGATTGCGTGTGGCATATAATTTTGGATGCAGAGCTCCATACAACCTGCCCTGGAGAGCGAGTGTTAGTACACATCAGGTTCAATGTAACATTCCTACCTTTGAGGCTCTGTTACCTAAATACACATACCTGTTTCTCGAAAGATGCAGAAAATCTAACAACGTATGTTTACGTGCTTTGCTGCAGTCAGATTGTTTGCACTCGTCCCTATTCTTTGAACACTATAATCGCATTTTACTCTGTGAATGAGTGATCGAACTTTCCTGTATCCGTTTGATCGATGGCGTGTCATATCACAATTCATTCGCATTTTACCTAGACTCGACCAATTTAGGAATTGGCGCCCTACTGCGCAGTAGTTTTGTAACAAGTGTTACGTGTTAGCTAAGTTAAGGGTTAAGAATGTATCTGTAACCCTATGGTTCTGTCTTCAACGCAGTTGCAAAAAGTGTCTGCAACCCTGGGATTCTGCCGGCTTCAATGCCTTGTAAAACGTGCTGTTTTGTCTGTTTTTATCGACCTGCGTTCTGCAGAGTGTGTGTGTGCATACTATGGACTTCGTGTCTGCTAACAAACAAATAAATTAAATTAAATTAAAAAATTGGCAAATGTTTCAGAAAACGTTTTGAGCATTATGTTGTTAAAATTTGTTTTCGATTTAGGCTTCCACTGTTGTTTATTTGCCTTAGGAAACAAGATTTCCGAGTTGTGACCTATTTGTTAAGTTTTCCATGATATATTACTACAGTATTTGACTTACTAATAAATGCTTTTGAGTTATTAACGCTTTTAGGATCGCACCAGGACAGGAGTCGATGTGCAAAAGTTCGCATTAATCTTTTTCAGCAGTTCCCTATGAGACCCACACTACCTCGCTTATCTTGGCAAAGACCAGGGTCATCACAACTCGGAAAGAAATTATACCATTATTTGATGGTAGTCATTACTGTATGACGCAACAAGTTTCAGCCAGAAAGCTTCTGTTATTGTTATACACTTGGTTTAATCACCATCTCTTCCAAAGCATCGGCTAATCAAGGGTCGATGCAAGTTCAACAGAGAATTTAAATACTTCTAAAAGCATTTATACAACACACGGTTACTGTGGTTGTACACCGTGTATCACAGGCTGATTGCTGGAAAAAAGGCAGAAACCCCTATGCTTAGTAGAGCCATTTTATTAATTTTGAAGAGTCAGCTAGTCTGTCTATGAAAACTGCTGAGCTACGAACTTATTTCATGTGAAAACGTTGCGCAGTTTCTGGCATACCCGATATCCTTCCAATATTTGGTGAGACTCGACCTCCAATGTAGCCGCATGTTTGAGCTCCGAGGCTGTGGCCGATGCAGTGGAATGCAGATGAAGCCATTCCAAACGCACTCTTTGAAATGAAACCATTGATGACACATGAGGCTGGATGCGCTCAGTTATTTTCAGTGGTTAAAGGTTTAAGGTTTGCAAAATTTGCAAAACCATTCAGTTATTTGCAACAGTCGTGCGCCGCATGTTGTTTATGTGGAAACATGTACAAAGAATTGTAATAAATATACGTAAACAATCGAGCTCCAGAATGTTTTGGTAACATTTCATGCAAAGCAGTGGTACTGTAGTTCTATTGAACTATTTGGTTACATAACTAACAAGTATCTGCAACAAAATATTACCTTCATGTTGTTGATAAAGAGAGCAATTTCAGCTCCAACAACTTGGGTATCAGCTGCAGCCTGAGGATATCTTATAGTCTGTGAACCGCCAGGCCATCCAACTCTGATCACATTAAAATCACCAACCTGCAAGAAATTATAGCAAAAATGAGCAAAAGCCTTTTGTTAACAACCTTTGAACTGCAATGTTTCAGAGAAGCTAACCATTTACTGACGACTGACACAGCGAGTTGGCTTAAAAAAATTGCAACTTCAATCGTAATTTGATACCAGAAGACGTCTTTATTTTTAAATTTCATAGTTTTCGTTGTACTTCCACAGCAGATGTTGCATCAAAGAGAATATTTTGCGTTATTAGCAACAGAGCTACGCTGGTCGCAAACATTTAGACTTCTTTAAAGACAAAAACAAAACCATAACAAATCTTTAGGTTTGAACAAAAACTAATTGTGATTTGATGATACACGTTTCGAAATAGTCACTGAATAGTTGCTTGAGGTTCATTGATGCTTACAGTTAAAAGAGCCGTGCTCATTTCAGTCATCCACTTCACATCACCCTTCTGCAGGAATCCGTGAACGATGAACTTCGTTTCCTTGGATTTATCGAACGTGGTCCGTCTGAATCAAATGCTTAAACATAGTTACACTTTGCCCATAACCTCTCAGTTTATTAGCAATTTACCCAATTGTTTGTAAACTTTACAGTTCCTTTCCGTTGGTTGGCGCCGCTAATTTACTTTAATAAGCAAACAAACTTGAAGGTGGTGCGCATGAAATTTCTGATTTATTTTTGACGAAACAACTTTCTGCATGAGATCATCTTTTCCAGAAAATTTCTGAATGAGAAAAAACTGTTTTGAGGATAATGTCTGGCTTCTTTGAAGCTTTTGAAGAAAAACTTGTTCGAAGAAAAATCTTGTTATCGCTTCAGCTGAACAGTACAATGCTAATCTTTTTCTTGAAAGGATGCTTGATTGGCCACAGATAATGAACCGCTTGAAATATAATTTCATTTTAAAAAATGCTATCATTTATAGTGTCTGAAAAAGAAGCATTCCCTGTTCAACTTCGCCACGACTGTTTTGAAGCAAACAAGATCTTTGTCTGCTTTTCAGCCATAATTAACTACACTTATTTTTTCTTACCATTATAACTATTCTTCTATTTTAAAAAATTGTTGATATGTAGTTATGCAACAACTGTAACAGCTTTGGCACGTATTGTATGTTGTATTTTGACATTTTTCGGTGTATTTTCAGGAGACAGGATCAAGTTAGGTGGTAAAATTTTAAGAGATTCTTTTTGCCTTTCGTGTTCATTGTTAAGGTTCTGCGAAATTACTTGAAGCAATCATTCTGCATTTTCTTCATGAAAAGCAACAATAAAACTCATGCTCCATTAAACGTGCCTCGATCGTAAAGAAACAAATAAAACACTTCCGGAACGACAGACACGCAAATTTTTACAAGCTTAGTCTAATTAAACAATATATATTCTTATTTCTGAAAACGCAATGATTTTCAACAAAAAGATTACCTTTCACTGTATGCTTAGAGGGTGAGGCCATTGTTTTATTATACGTCTGAAGGACATGATGTTATACATGCAAAAATTTTTAAACCTAGTAAATAGTTTTGCAAACGACTTACAAGATTTTTTGCCTAAAACAAACAAACGTTTTCGCAATACAGTGAACACCTGGTCAATAAAAACATTTTTCTACATACTAACCCAAGACCTGCCATATCCCCACTATACACTTGAACATCAAACTGTCTTCTTGTATCCAAGAAAAATTGTGTGCCTATTTCTTCTGGAGGTTGTGGAAGGTTGTCAAATGGTCGTAAGTCGGTGCCTCCGAAAGGTGGGTCATTAGTGAAACAGCCCAGCCCATTGTAGCAGACTTCTTCTCCTAAAATATATGAAATGCGGGTTTAAGTCAAAAAATCACAATAATTAAAAAAAGTTGAACGGGCCGACAGTCCGGCACAACACCTTTTTCTAACAGAAGAACGTGATTTTACTTATCATTTAAAAACTTGTGCGTTTTGACCTTAAAATCATTTAACTTTTTGTTTGTTGATATATTTCCTTGAAGCAGCCATTAATTTCAGCTTTTTGTTTTATCCAACATTGAAAGGGTCATGTTTGCATCCGGGATACATGATAGCATGTTCATCGCTCTCTTTTCCTTTTTGAAGGCAGATGGAAAAGAAAAAGAGCTTTGTACAAACAGCATAGATAATTTCATTGTCTATCACTGCCGAACTAAATTATCTAATGCAGTATTCTACGCACCTTTAAATGATCTATTGGTTTTGACCTCGACGTTGTAACGAAATATGTAAGTAGGCCTACTCATTTCATTCTCGTCACGTATTCAACTTTTAAGCTTTCAACAAGCGAAGTGTTACACAAAAAGACAACGTATAAATACAAATAGCTCAGCTTTGTCTATCTTCATATCTAACGAAAGACACAACTTTTGTAGAATTTCTTCAGTGCAAATGGTTCAATAACTTCTTTACAAGCTCTGGCTTTCTATGGCCTTAGTGTTTCGGCTTACGTTAACCTGGTCGAACATCTCGGTGATGCGCCACTCAGTTAAGTGAAAATTTTCGTAATTAAGTCCACAGCAAATGATCACCGGGAACTAATGTCTGGTGATTGTGGAGATACTCCCGGGCGACCCTATTTTTCAATCCACCGCTGCTATAACTTGTTTTCAAAAAAACCTCTTACAATCCTGAAAAAATCAGCAGGGGACCATTCTGCTGAAAACTTTCATTAAGTAGTTTTACTCTAGAGCGAGGGGTCGTGAACCATTTTTGGAGGGGTTGCGAGTAAATATTTTATGTACACAGCTGTATTCTATTTGCCTTATTCAAGTTTTAGATGGGGGTCATTGGGTTATAGTGGGTTGGTATAATGGGCCGCGGTACAGAAAAGGTTGAAAACCACTGCTCTAGAGCATCGACTGGACTTTTGAAGTGCATTGATGTAAGTTTTATCAATTACATGCTTTTCTGACAAGAATAAACCCAACACATGAGGTTTCCAACAAAAACAAACCGCACTTATACCTCAAAATAACTTTTCACTCATTGCTGTTTGGAATGTTCCACTTAAAACAAATTTTCTGAGTATCTAAAATTTTGGATGTTCTGTGCAAATAAAATGCAAGAACGACAGACCATCTAAATAGAAAATTAATTCTTTCCACTAAAAACGTAAGGCGACCTTACGTTTTGATCCATAACACCAATTTCTTTTTTCCCGGAAGGTCAGTTACTTCGAAGTACTGCAAAGGCACTGCGCTGAGAAAATGCACTCACTGATACATACTTTGAAATTAAAAAAGCTTTTGCTCAAATGCCGAAACGTGCTTGATATGGGACAGTTATCAGAGTAAATGACAAGTAAATGGACGAAGTTCCTGAAAATACTAGTAGGCAAAAAGAATGCTTAATGAGGCGTGAGATTAAAAAAGTTGAAAGTCCAAAAATGCCAGAGGTGCAATGTGATAAAACATGTTGAAAAAGCAGCAAGCCAACGCGGACGTCATGCGGGAAAAGGACACTTTTGCAATTAAAAACGTGCCCACTTTATGCTGCGTATTTTGTTAACACTATTTTTTCTTGAGTTTCAAAACGATGCTTAGGTAAAATGGATGCACCTAGGAATGTTATTAAAAATTTGCTAACAAGACATGTGGTGATCATATTGGCTGTGGTTTCAGTCGGGAATGCGCCCAAGTAAAACATCACGTAAACAATTATCATAAAACATTTTACAGCACCACAGTATATCAATTAAAAAGCAAACACTATTAACAATGGAAGAGCAAGTTTTCCAGATATTTGTTACAATTTTATGAAACAAGAGTAAACTTTAAATCTTAGCTAACTTAGGCATTGCACAAAGGTTTGTTGTTTTGTAAATGTAATGGTTTTTTATTACCAACCATTTCACACTGCTAAGGTGCTGTGCACTGTGCATTTTGCACTGCCTTTCGGTGGTTTGCTGGACGCCGTTCTTTTCCGAGAATTTTGCATTGCTTTCACTTGATTGTTCACTATGTCCTTCACCTTACACACATGTGCTTCCCCGTTAAGATTTAGTCTACCTTCCTCCATTTCTGTCACATGTTGACTTTTTGCCTTCCTGTGATTTACGTCACATTGCCCATTCTTTTTTGTTATTGATAATTATTGCTGGTAAGGTGGATAAAACACTGCCCTGATGGAGGGTGCTTGAACAGGTAGGCGAAATGTCAGGAAACAAACGAGATAAAAAATCACCTAAAGAAAGGCTTTTATTGCTTGAGATGAAACCTGTTGGCACCTATTACGAAGCAACATCAATAGCAGAAAAAGGCCTTTTTTTCTAATGAGAAGTTTGACACTTTTATGTCCTAGCTAGATGTAAGCTCGTATTTCTCGTTTAGAGATCTTTGCTTGGCCTGAGCATTCACTAACGTATGCAAAAGCATTTTCAAACTAACAAAAAAACAAATCTAAAGATTACAAGTTTAACATCTTTGCTTTGTTGTTCTACATTATTTCTAAATATTCAAAATAAAGTTGGTGTTGACTTATGTTGCAGGTAGGTCAGAAATAACCTCTTCATTTTTTGAGTCACCGTTTGATTTCAAGATTAAAAGCCGATAAAAACTGTGTTCAGGCCTTGTTTTAATGTTTTCTTCATGCTCGCCATCATCACCTTATTTTGAGCTCTACACAAGCTGGACAAACCGTTCCTCACTTTATCTCGCTGTCTGGACAGAGTATCTAAAATATTTTCTAATTGCTGATGGCATTAAAGCAAATTAAGTCCTTTAATAACATTACCAACGAATTCGCTGAAGAAACCAGGAAATATGTGTTAATACCTTTCACAGCACAGCAGAGAGAGCAAAGCAACAATATGACGACATGCAAAAACATGTTGATTAAAGTTTTCAGTTTCTTTGTAAACGTTTCAAACTACTTCTAACACCGCCGTTTCACAGAAGTCCCAGAAAACTTTGCCACGAAGTAACATTAATTACTTTGTTTTTATACTTGTCCGCAAAACAGGTGTTTTACAGTTTAATGTTCCCACTGTTCATCGAGAAGGAAGGTAATTAGAAACCAAAATAGCCCAGTGTAGTGTGTATTCTGGTCACGTGTATGGCTAGTGCAATCCTCTTGGACTTGAAATATAGCTTCCATGTCATTGCTGCAGAGCTAATAAGCAAACCATAAGCACAGAACAATAGCTAAAGCAAAACCTTAGAAAAAATCTTCTTACTGCTTAGACTTTTCAAAGATGAAACAATATTATGCCTATCAAAAGAATTCTGCGATCTATTTTAATTACAAAATCGCCCAAATGCCCAATCGTGATGGATTGCAATAATCAGAAGTCATGGAATTAGATCCCACAAAACTTAAATGATTGTTTGGAGTGAATCATTCTTATCATGAAACCGAACACTTAAAAAATATGAAACGCTACAAAAAATGTGACTCAAAAATCACGCTAAAACGTATCATTTTACACTTTTACTAGACGTTGAATAAATTTTCTTTTAATCTCAACAGGATAATTAAAGCATCACGAAATGCTGTTTTGAAAAGAATTTTATCTCTTAAAGACGTTTTCCAACAGGAAAAATTGCAAGGAACAAAACCATAATATTTCACTTTGTAATATCAACATTCTGAAAGAAAATTTTTCATCAACTTGTGACGTCATAACTTGCATCATTATCACATGAAACAGATGAAGTGGTGCTGCAGACAATGTAGGTGATAAAGGATCAATACAATCATATTAGTAGCGAACTACAATAGATACACTGCAAAATATGTTAATGTAAGTTGATCTATGTTGTTCTTGTGCAACAAGTTTTCCCATAAAGTGAAACTACGCTCTTGACTTGAATAACAGTTGAGTCATTTCGACGAAGAAAAACTAATGAACACCAATCCCACGTTTCGGACAATGCCATTTACAATTTTGCAGCAAGAAGCACCTGGTGGGGTTCGTTTAGGAAATATGGTAAATTATGCTTCGCGTGGATTGTACTCCGCAAAAAGCAACAGTATCTGAAACACTCACCACTTTGCAATAGCCAGAATAAAGTTATTTTATAGTGATCGTTGCTAAACTTTTAGCAGCTTATGCACAGTTCTACTTTTTAGATGTTCATATATTGACGGTTTCATCATACTTCCACTCTTACATTTGCAGGTCTTGCTTATATGTATTATCACTCGTGTTAACGTGCCACAACAAAATCAAGCATAAGAATTGTTTTAATGAAAAATATATCCCTACACCTTGTCGGTGAAATTTAGAATTAAGTTTAAGGAATGGAAAAATGTGTTTTGCCGCGGTGCAGTGTTACTCTGTTGTAAGTGCATCACAAGCTCTTGCCCACTCAGCACTGTCTTATAACTTTCAGAAAGTAGATTTTTGAAACCTGCTAAGTTGACAGGAAACAGGGTAGGGTGCATTGGTTAATGAGGTCTGCGCTGGCATGGTCGAACAGGTTTTATTTTAGATGGTGCGGGTTGTGACAGACAAATTGCTCAACCTGCCAAGGTCTCCAACGGTGGAATTTCTTATTTTTGTAGTGATAAAACTTTTTTAAACCATGTTGGTTCCCTTCGCAATTCAGTACTCTGAAGAAATATTCTAAGTCATGACATTTGACATGTATTTCAGTTTATGAAGCAAAATTTAACTATTCCTGAAGATTTACATCCGTGTTGAACATGAAGCGTTTTCTTGGAACATTTTTCATAAAAATCTTTTGTATTTAACCGGCTAGCTTGGCTCTTTTCTTCAAAACAATGCGGGAAAAGGAACGCAGACAGCTGTTTGGTCTTACCTTAAGTTCGATTATCGATACCACTGCCGCCTCAATAGAAAACACAGAAAACATAGAAATGATTAACCAGTGGCACACCTCTGTTTGGTCAACCACGCAGGTGTTGCAGAGTCAATCGGAAAACATTTCTTGGCACCAGGCAAGCAGGAAAAGTAAACGATATTTGAGAGATTAGGTGAAGAATGCGTTTCGGTAAACCAGGTGTTCTACAGAGTCTTATTTGTGACACTTCGAAAACGGCCATGCCATTGTGTTTATCGACAGCTGGCTTTTTCGAAGTTTGTCAACTTGCAATTTTTGGGTTTGCGATCCCAAACATGTCTTCAATCAATCGGTATCCACGAGTAGCGGAAAAAGTTGCGCATTTAAATGTTTTGAAAATGGCAAACATTTTTAAATGTTTGAAAGTTCATAATGAGCATTAGTTTTAAAAATTGTTTGAACAGTTTAATCTTAAAAATTTTGAAGAAATTCAAAGTTTTAGTAAAGATTCATTTTACTAAGAAATCTAATAGGTTATATAAGATTTGTTGTCAACCACACTTTTGCTCTGAAAATGCAAAGATGAATTTGTTACAGTATCATCGATGTAATCAAGGACTGAAATGGAAATTTTGTTATTTTACTGATTTGAAGAAATAATTTTGTTTTTACTTTTTACATTTCTGTTTTAACTGTATTTTTATCTAGTTTGAGTTCATAAATTCATCATTCCAATGTTGTCTGAATCGAAATGTCTACAAGTGTTTTTCATATTCCCCTCTCTATGTTTAAAATATATTTCGGATAACCAGCAAAACAGAATTGAATAGTTTTGTTAGCATTTACTGGCCCAGTCTTGTTACTTGTTCGTGGTGAAATGGCCTCAGCGAGTGATTGTGCATAGAGTAAAGCTACACGGACAGTCTCTCATACAAAACACTAAACAAGCTGTTCCATGTGAGAATGACAATGACGAAGAAGATATTGGAAACGCGTTTGATTTTTTTCCGTTATTTGTCAACACTCTTTACAAACGTGTACGGTTGCATCAAAATCCTTTTTTTTGTCACACCTCGTGACTCAGTTTTAAGAAACGCTAGATCTGTGGTTACCGTAGTTCAAACATCAGTGGTTACTGTAGGTCAAACATCAGTGGTTACTGTAGGTCAAACATCAGTGGTTAGAGCAGGGCAGGCCTGCACAACATACGGCCCGCGAAAACTTTTCTTGCGGCACGCGAGAGCTTTTTCAATTGTAGAAAATGTTGCAAAAGCTCGACCTCGAATAAGGAATGGTCGTTCGAGAATTTCTTCCATACTACAAAGAAATATCCACATCGAAATGAAATAGACTTTTGCGATCCGCGGCAAATTTATGTTGATTTAATTTGACCCTTCGAGCTTGCTGAGTTGTGCAGGCTTGCTGTAGGTCAAACCACACGTCTGTATCAACACGTGCGTAAAGCAAAATCCACGGCTAATTACGTCAAATACGTCAAGATCTCTTTGTAATGGAAGTTAGAATGCTAAAATGGTCAATGGCATGGGTTGTTCAAACCCATGTGAAAAAAATTAATAGTCCTCTTTTATTCAAGTATCACTCCACACCATGTTTCACATGTGATTTCCAAATATAAAATTTTTTCAAGCCTCAAAAATTTATAAAAACATGTATAATGCAATTCTATTTTTTAATCTAATTTTATACAGGCCTGTTTTCTTATACGTCCGTTGTCTCAGTTCTCAAAAGGGTTGATTATTTGTGGGCAATGGCAAAAATAGCACAACTAAATTCTACCAGTTTAGGTGTTTCGTATGGTGTTTTCTTTCTGGAAAGCAGCGTTTGAGGACACAGCACTCTTGCATTGTGTTCATTCGACGGCTTCGTGTGTCGTTCGACCTTTTCATGCACTGCTTAAAATTAAACTTCGGGGCCATTGATTGAGCAACCAGGTTCCAGTTGAACTGCCAGTGATCACGACAAAGCTTTACTGGAATGCCTCAACGAGCACCTGGACGCCAGACGAACAAAATGGCGTGCAGTGCTTGCATGAAGAAACGACGTGGATTATGTGTTGCCAAAAAACTGAAGATCACCCAAATTTCTAGATCTAACAGGGATCTAGTTGATTACGAAAACAAGGCATGCGTGGACACATTTTTTTCACACAAGTAAGGAACCTGAGGCCTTTGGCGTTGGAAGCATACTGAACGAAGAACAATTTACCGAAGGAACAAGGCACAGTTTAAGCAAACCGGGCAAACTAACAGAATAGAGAAAGATTGTGATTTGCCGAGCGGGTTAGGCCGGGAAGATTATTGTTCTTGATTACGAAGATAACAACGCTATAATGATCAAAGAACTGCAACAGTTTGAATAAATGGATTTCATGAACATCAGCTGATATAATTGAATTTGTGAAAGGTCTGATATCATTCACCAACGCTCCGAAAGATTTACTAACAGTCTTTAAAAGATAATGATGTCACTAGATTTACACGTTCGTAGATCTCCTTTGAATAAACATTTTTTAACGATGTTTTTCGTAGATCTCATTTGAAAACGTTTTTTTTTCGTTTAACTAAGAACAACTCAAGCAATCTTCCCAGGACTAACATCTATTGCGGTTGTAGAGAGGTTCTGAAATGCCTTCAATCTTTTTAAAGACTCTCATTGTGAATACATTTTGCAGCGGTTTCATGCGTGTGACGGAGTGTCTATGTATATCGCCTTGAACAAGTGAATGAAATTCAAGGTTTTTCAATACTTTTCAATTAGAGCAGTTATTTAATTTTTTTTCAAAATAAAAGCTGTTTTCGAAAAAACAGTGAATTTTCACATTATTTGCAAATACGACCTTTGTACAAATTTCATCAGAGAAAATCTGTTCAAGAAATTAACAACATTTTCACGAAAGGCTCTTAAAACTTTCATATTTCATATAAATGAACCTCACAGAAACATGCTGGGTCTTTTAATTCAGTATTTTCCTGAGATCCTGAAGTCTAGAGTGAGACAAGAGGTTATAATTTGCACAGTTTAGTGTCGGTAAAACCAATTTCAACAAATCTACTGTGTATCGTGTAATAACATTCAAATGATTTTAATTGTGAAGGTGCTACTCTGGTGATGCTGTGTAGCAAGGAACTAAATTTTACAGAATCTTGATGCGTTTGCTTGGGATTTTCTTGACAATAAGAACCATTTGAATGGACCTTCCTGCTTTGAAAGTGAAGCAGATGGTGTGCACTCTTGAGAATTAACTTCGGCAATTGGCATTGTTTTCAGTTAAGAGTATGGTTTTGAGTTGGCTGTTGCCTTACTTTAAGTGCAGTAATCGTATTTGCAGAAGATTTCTTTTCAGAACGACATGAAAGCAAATTTTCTTTGAAGTTTCACGCCTGTACACAATAGCCCCACCTATCAGGTTAAGCCAAAACATATTTGCCTTTGATTCGTACTTGTGTTTCGTCACAATGACAGGAACTATTTGTCGAATCTGAATCTCACTAGCTGACGCTTTTCCTGATAGAACAGAAGTCTATTATCTCAATGTCAATGGATCCAACTATAGGAGAAACTCTTTAAAACATCCGTTTTAAACACCCCGCGTCGAAGTGATATACTTATTTTCTTTCTTGTCTTGTGAAAACAGTTGGGTTTAGAAGGCATTTTGATGAGTTAATCTATGTGCGTTGTATTTCTGTTATAAATTTTGCATATGTATTTTTTTCTTGACTAACTTTGTATTTAGTCTGACCACTTAGCGGGTGCTTTGGTAAGTTCTTCAAAATTTTTGTTTAGATAGTATTGTTTTTAAGAATGTGATTTGTTTGCATAAATAGGCATTAATCTGTCTACAAGCAAGAACTTTGATAAAACCTATAATCACCAATGTACTGTGACGTCTGCCAAACAAGAAAAGAAAAGATTGGTCCCAGGATCTGCCCAAAGTGCGCCAAGTTTATGTGTCTGGAATGTGAGAACCAACACTGCCACGTTTTTGGATCGGGCGATGATGACGGAGAACATCCAGTGGCTGATCTGGTTGAGATGATTACTTACTTCGAAGGAGAATGCTTGAGAAATTCTACTACTAATAAAAGTAATGCAATAGTGATAGGTTTGTTTGCTTTTTTTGGTACAAGACACCTGTTGTTACAGACCTGTGGCATTAGATGCGCTCAGTCGGATTTTTAGCTGTTATATGAAATTTTCATTACGGAGCCCTTAGGTTTTTTTCAAACAGAGAAATTTGGAAGTTTGCAAATTAGTTTAAGTAACAACCACGTAAAAATTAATGTTTTACACAAACCTTGCTCTTTCTTACGTCGTTTCTCTTTCCCTCTTCGAAATACGAAATACTTGCATGAATGAACAATAAGCAAGATGGATGCCAGGAACCCACCATTAGTCAAATCGTTTGCAAACTAGACCAAAACTTGTTAATCCTTCTGCAAATTTTCATAATTGCATTGACTTTTCAAATGAGCTACCTAAAGATATTACTCTTGCGAACGAATTATGTCAAATCGACGCAGATGCAAATGAATCACCGACACAATTTGAAGTTTAAATGCTAGAGCTAAATTAAATAAGCCAAAATTCAGGAAACTCATGAAGACCGATGGCTGCTGTGTATGAAAATACTAGACCACTTCCAAATATTCAAGACAGCAGACACACAATTTATATTGAATATTTGACATACCGACCGATCAGGGCACGAAAAATTGGCAATGCATCGCACAGAGAGCAATTGTGTAGCACAGATGGTTTTTGAAACAATGTGCAGAAGCTGAGTGTGAAAAATAAGTGATTTACAAATGAAACATGACATTAGACGGCAAAATCGGCTGAAAAGCTTTGCTTTTAATATACCTATCTAGCATATCTATCAAAACCACATAATAAGGATTCACAAACTCACGACCACTTTTGCAAGAATCTCTAAATCTCGTTTCTTATCCGTTTCTTATCTTTAGAGCAGTAGTTGATGATTCATGCTGCTTCAGTGAATGTAATTTGATTTTGTAGATTTTGAGGCAGATCTTTCATGTGATGAGTGTGATGATGGTTCATGCCCACTTTGTGCCAAGAACCTTCGTCAACGAGTTAGAAGCGAAAATTTGATGAAGTATGCTCCGCAAATTCAAGACGCTTTGGCAGGGTGTCAGCCGATGCTACTTTCAAAAGGTAAGAACAAAGGCATGTTACATCAATGCTGACGTTTTCTGCAAACAAGTGACTCTCTCGTTGCACTTTAATTCAACTTTGCTGTCTGTGAGCTCCAAAAAATATTCGTAAAGTTTTTAATGTAACAACCGTAACATTTAAACAGAAAAGGACATCAGAAAAACTCTCATCGAACTTTCAAGTGAAGAAGCTTATCTTCAGCAAGAGATGTTGACCACGGAGGAAACCATCCATAAAGCCACCAATGAACTTTTGTTCAGGGTGTGTAACTAAATAAACTCGAGCAGGTCCACTGCGTTTTGAGCAGAAATGCTTTATACAAATCTCGTCTAATGCTTTTTGCTCCCAAATAACCTTACGTTCTACGTAACACAATATTATTGTTTGCTGCAACAAGTAGTTTCCAGATAATCGTGAAGACGTAATATGATGATTACTGCAGCACTAGCATTATTTAGCTTGCTGTTTCACTTATGTGGTAGCCTTTTGTTTAAATGCTGTGAACTGGAAAAGCTTTAAAGAACCTAAAACTTCCATTGTTCAAAATACATTTTCCCAGACACTGACTGGGAACGCTCTTTTTTTGCCCCTGCCTTGAACCAAGGGTAGCAATTTTAGTCCTCAAATTAACTGCCATCTCTGCCTTAATCAGGTGGCTGCAGCACTACGAAGACGAGAGGCTCTCTTGCGAAAATCTTGTGTTGCTCCTTTCCTAGAAAAACTGCAACAAATTCAGGGAATGCGTGAAAACGCCCAAGTATTCATGAAAGTTATACATCGCGTCCGTGATGTCATTGGGCAACTGGCAAAATTTGGTGGAGTACCTCTGAACAAGAAAACGTTCTCCTACTTGGGAATTATGAACAAGTTAGAAATTACATTTTGCTTTGTTATACATAGCAGATTATTTTTTATGTTGCAAGTTCAATACGAGCTTTATGAAGTTAGTGATTGTTGGTGTAAGATTCTAAAAGTCAAGAAATGGTCTTGTGAAAGGTCATTGAAAACGACGTTTCTCTTTTACGCTGCCATCAGACTGCACGATTCAAGTTGTTTCGTTCCAGTTTACTTGCAATGCAATTCAACAGAAGTACCAAATTATGCTGCTGGTAAAAATTATTCTTTCCCATACAGAAATCTTGCTGCACCACAAAGATGCTTCGTGGTTACAAAAGCGATAGAAAAACACGAGCGTTTCAACTCCAACTTTGCCTTTTATAATTACCTGTAAAAGCTGTAGTGATAGTTGTCAAATCAGTCGGCCTGCGCACAGTTGCTATGCCTCTTGCTGCGTCAGTGACACAGCGCTCATACGTTACCGACTACAATTCTTCATTGCAATAAATCGATTAACGAGCAACAACTAGATTTTTTTATTAACGTCTCCTCCGCTCTTATCCTTGAGCAATGTTTTTCTTGTTTCTTTGTACTGCAACTGATTCCAGGACAATTTCTCCCAAGGACAAGTGCTGCTATAGGCAATTACTAATAAACACAATCGACACCTAGGATATTTCCACAGGAAAAATTGCCACCGTGACAATTGTCATCGGGACAATTGTCATCGGGACAACGGTCTCTCCGGCAATTGACATCCAAGCAAGTGCAAATGAAATTGCTGTTAAATTGAGAAGAATTTCAAAAACGTTGGAGAGGCAAGTTAAGGTTTACAGTTATTTTTGTAAAAAAATTCTACCTTTTTTCGTCTAATCTGATAACACATTAACACTGATATTATACCACTGGCCATTTTTGGACAACAAAAGCTTACCACATAAGTTGGAAAAATCTTTCCAAACTACGACTTCTGTTAAAAATTGTATACACCAGCTGGCACACCTATGAGGAGCACACCACTTCTTTGGAACCAATAACAGAGAATAAAGCAAAGAATAAAATATCTCTGAAACTCTTATCTTATAGGTTATATACATTTCTGTTTATTTTAAGTTGCCATTGTCAGGTTGTTAACGTTTTGCATTGCATGAAGACACTAGATATGCAGAAATTGTATCTGCTGTGTAAGAACAGCACTAAAAATTGGTGTAGCCTGAAATTATGAACGTGAATGTTCATTAATTTTACTTTTATTTTCATAACTTTTCTATCTCGTTTTGTTTAAGATTTTTTTTATATATTACAAGTGAACATGTGGAACACTTTCAGCACTGCTGTTTTAAAAAATTTTACCATTTCCCTGCCTTCAATTAGAAGCAATGGATGCGGAAAGAAGTGGTAATTGGTAATTAAAAAATTTTACCATTTCCCTGCCTTCAATTAGAAGCAATGGATGCGGAAAGAAGTGGTAATTGGTAATTAAAAAATTTTACCATTTCCCTGCCTTCAATTAGAAGCAATGGATGCGGAAAGAAGTGGTAATTTCAGCCAAGAAGTGTAAAATCTGCTGAGACAACATGATTTCTGTAACTTAAATTATTTTGAGAGCAATGAGCTCGGTAAAGATAACAGCAATACATTCGCACTTCGTGGAGTGCTGGCCATGTTCACACCTGGCCATGTGTTCCCAGAGTGCTTTCTGTGTGACCTTTTCGCTCAAATGGTGCTCAACGTTTACGACAGGTTTCAGTTCTGCCCAGTAATATCGCATTTTAGGTTCAGAAATACTAAAAGGTATCATGCTAGTTGAAGGTCTACCTACAGCGACAATCCGGCCAACCACGATTCACGCCTGTTCTACCAGCAGCATAATCCACCTGTGTGTGGTGTGTTTTATTTTAAAATATCGTGCTCGGTCAGGTGGAATGTCTCGTTAGTCTAATCATTTTGCTTAAAAATGCCACATACCTAAACCAAGACCGTCTGCTGCAAATAAGAGGAGGAACCAACTACAACCACGTGACGGAAACGGTCTTTTTCGCGCCCAAGATATTTGATACGGTTTATAATGTTTACGTTTGAATGTGACTTTAAACGCTTGGTGGAACGGTATATAGACTGGTTTTGTGGTATACCGCAAGTAGAACAGTTGTCAATCTGGTATGGTTGCACTATAGACCGTCAACTAAAACGGAACCAAAAGTATGGTTTCTGGTATGAGCATGGGCTAACAGTCCTGAAGTATCTTAATGCATTTATGACGGTGCAACAAAACTTAAACAAGTACATGCCACTTAGAGAGCAACTAAAAGCAATAAAACGACGCAAGTGTTTCTTGTGACTTTGTGATTTCTTGTTTTTTTGAAGACAGAAAAACAAGCAAAGGCACCATCTCGTTAAGCAAGGAATTTAGAAATACCGTAACATTTTTATTCGATTTCGTTTTTCCCGCAACGTTGCTAAATTTCTTTTTCATGAGTCCAGATATTTGATCTGATATCTGTTGGTTATTTTCGTTATTTTGTGAAGTAACTTAAAGTGTTTTTGAAGCTTAGTAAACCGCAATTTGTAACATCTGGAAATATTTACTCCATTTACTCCAACAGCACAAATATTTACTCCAACAGCACATACAGGTGCGCTGGCGCAGAACGCCTCATGGTGGTAAATCTGGAATTCTTCCTACAATGATTTGGCTCCAGAGCAGAGAATACTCTAAGCCAGTGGTTTTCAACCTTTTTCATGCAGCGACCCGTTTTGCAAACTAATTTCACCGAACGACCCCCTTTCGAAAATTTCCAGTCGGGCATATGAAATGCAGTTGTGTTTGCACAATGGAAAATCACAATGACTAAAAAATAACGTACGATATCACTATGTTGAACAAAAAATCATTTAATTAAATTAATTCACATGAAAACATAAGAGAGAGACCAGTGCTATATACAAATCACTCCACAGCACAACTCATTGAAAACTAGATTGGCGCCCAAGTTAGCTATCGCATTCAGATATCTAATTTACAGATACAGCATATTCTTACGTCACAAAGTTCTTCGTGCATTGCCAAACGCAGCAGTACTGTAATGGTCATAATCACACTCACAACTTTGTAATGGTCATAGCCGCACTTAAAACAATTTTGAATGAAAAAGTAAGCTATCATTTTTGGCAGGTGATCCTATTATTTTGTCTACGACAAACAGTGCTTCCATATAGGAAATGTTAAATCTAAACGTCATTATGAATATTTTTATCAGAAGCTGCCGCAACCCTAGGAAAATGGCAAACGACCCCCACGAAGCAAGTGGAGGAAAATCATTGAAAATACGCAGAAAAATTGAACATATACTGAATCCTCACATTTTTAGGCGAGGCCAAATATTTAGTGGTGTTTTTGCATAGCAGTGGACTGTTTCTGCATACCTCACGTCTTCATGGAATTTCAAAACGTTACAGATTTTTATTCTTATGAAGACCTTTTAACAGTAGCAAGTTAATTTTGAAAAATTTTGTCAACCCTTTTTGCATGATTTTTGGTTTCTAAAAAGCATTTAATACATTGCCGTTACAAACTGCGTCTACAGAATCAATAAAAATAAGGAACTTCTATTTTATCAAGAGTTATTTGAAATTATGACAATCTGCATCGAAAAAATTTGAATTATTGTTCATAGCGACATTTTTGTTTGCAATTGTTCAACTGCCCTGGTGGCAGTTGCCTCAGGTGGCAACTGTCCAACGTAGCAATTTTTCAACATGGCAGTTGTTTACCGAAGGCAGTTGTTATGTTTTGCAATTGCCTAAGGTGGTAGTTGTTGTGATGTCACTGAATTATGCCATATGGACGTTGTGCCTGAGATAAGCATTCAACAAGAAAAATTATTATGCGAACGTAAAGACTGCTTTCACCTCCACTTTGCAATATTTTTGCGGCCACGGAAATTCCTTAAGTGACTCATTGTACCGTGAACCCCTCTAGACTTTGAGTGTGCTCCCCTGGAAAATGAAAAGTGGCATAAATAGATTGTCCAGATAGTCTACAAATTGATGATTAAGAGTTCGCCCACGGCTTATTTCAGGTCTTTCAAACCAATTAACGTAGCAATGATACCACGAGTAAGCGCCGTATTTTAATTTCAATTAAAATATTACAATTTTTCGCCCGTCGGGAAACAATCTTTCCGGATCCTATGAATGAAGACTTGCATGTTAAAACCGCTATTCAGCTTTTTACAGCTGAAGGCAGTAAACGTCTTTGCGATTTTTCTTCTCGGTGTAATGCGTCTGTTACATATACAGGATTGACCCTTCGTTTATGAGGAAAAAGAAAACTTCAAAAAAGCGGTTGAAAGCCCCAAAATTTTCAACTCCACCAGAAAAAGAGTTGTCCAAGTTATGCGAGAGCATGTTGCATATAAACGACACTAAAGGTATGAAGCAGATAAAACTTTTCGCTATTCAGTTTTACCATCTGCAACTCCATTTTGATGGAATCCTAGTTTTGAACTTTTTGGTGATAAATTTCGGTTGAATTAAAATTATCATGCTTTTGTGAAATTTCCTTTATTTTCATAAGTCTTGTTGATCATCAGACCTTCATCATGCCTCTGTGGGGAAGTCCCACAAGCGAGACTACCTCCAGGGTGAGGCGGATGATGAGTTGACAATCGGTGAAACTGACGAGGATTTTGGAACATTTCACTTGACTGGAAATCCGCATTATGTGAGGATTCATTGATAAAAGTTTTTCTTTGTTCATTCTGACAAATTCATGAATATGCCATGCAATCATTATTAAATCCTGTCACACCGTAGCATGCAACGCAAAACGCATCCGCTGCTGTAAGTCACGATTTCGAGACAAAATGTACTTTCCGGGCACCTGTCGCCAAAAGTGCTTGGGGCAAACTTCTGAAAGTTTAGGTAAAATTTAAAGTTCCATAGCTGAGACGTTTTATATTTCCACTGTTAAATAATGCTTGCCGCAACTTTGCTTTTCTCTCGCATTTGACTTGGCATGGCATTTTAAACTCCCTACGCCTCCTCAAATATTTATTTAACTCGTAAGGCTTATTTTTAGTCAACGGTGGTTTCAGGTGAGTTATATTCAGGGCCGGCCCTAGCAGGTGCGGGGCCCAATGCGAGACTTAGGCGCGGGACTCCTCTGAGCACTGCTTTATGACATCATCGTGCTCAGTCAACCGTGCTACGACCTTTTTGAGAAAATGGCCTATATGATACAAACGACATATTGCAAACGTTTCGATAACTCCTGTTGTCATTGCAAATTTGGCCTATATGAATATCAGAAAACACGGCGAATCATTGGAATTGATCTGTATGTAGATGATATGTAGACACAAAGTATTCTTTTCATTTGGAGGGGTGTGGGCATAGCTAATGTGTCCCCTAACTACGTCCATGTTTATGACTAATATGTTGCTGTGGTGGACACAGGCCCGTAGCTATGGGGGGCGAAGCCCCCCTTAGAAAGTTTTTCGCCCCCTGGACAAATGTGTTGGACATAGTTTAAAACTATTGGACATAGGTCAAAAAATTTGGGCCCCTCTCGGAAAACTCTTCGCCCCTCCTGGTGTCCCAAGCTGGTTACAACCTGGATGGACATTATACAGTGTCCCGCTATGACTCGTAATTAAGCCGAAAATTCTAAAGGAAGCTCTGCAATGGAGATTTTAGCGGGGAGCGCAAGTGGAAAGTTACGTAGTTACCTCAATCAAACCGAACAAGCGAAGTGAACCTACAATGCAATATACTTCACTCTTGTAAGAGTGAACGCCACTTTCGTTCGAAGGACCAGGCCCCTAGCCACGGGGCGAGGCATTCGCAGGCAGGCCCCTCCAAGTTTTTTGTGCCCGTCCCTAATCTTGTTGTGTCCAGAAAAATTTGTCTTTAACATATGATAAAAGCAAAAATATTGTCTCCTAAAAATGTATTTTCCCCCAAACCTTAAAACCTGACTACGTGCTTGCGAAGAATGACCGACTTGGAGAAAGTTGCTAACATAAACTGATCAACCTTTCTCACTTTCGACAACCACAAGCGCACACGCATTCTTGTATAAAGATAAGGTTTGGGCGTACGATCAACTGTACTCTGTATGACGCAATACACGAACAAAACGGCCTTCACTAGTGAGCTAACAATATATCCGCTCAAATTTCCCCAAAAGCCCAATTTTATAGTCATTCTTAATGCATGGACTTGGATACCAATGCAAACTGTTCTTCATGAATTAGAAATATTTCACAACTATCACGTCACAGAATGTAGAAAAAACGTACCAAATGCAATATATAATCCGCATGGTTGATTGATCAAATAGAAGCATATAGTCGCCCTATATAATGAGCAGGAACGAGTGTGCTGGATGACACTCACAATTTTTGCCTTGCCTATAGTTAAGACGCGCTGAACCTTTCATTCAGTGGTGTAGAAGCTGGGGGTGTCTTTAACGTTGATGTACCTGGAATTTGAAGTAGTGTTTCTTTTACCTATTTACACTCGCAAACAGCCAAACACAAGGAAAGTTCGGTGGAGTGGCAAATGATAAATGTGATGACTTGAATCCAACGAGCAACCCTTCGTTAGTCTTTGGTTAGCATCAAACCATTGAAAACTTGCCTGAAAGTGACAACTGGATTTTTCATGTTCAGCTATGTGCACACTTGCACTGGACCAAAAATGTTGTTTTTTTCGGAGAAAAAAGTCAGATAACTCAATAGCGAACAAACAGGTCGAAACCTCCGTACCCGAATTTTCAGGAATTTCACCGAATTTTCGACAAATCAAAACTTTTGGGGGTGAACGTGCTCCCTCAGCTCTACACCACTGAATGGACAGCGCGACATAAACCTTGAAAAAAGTTTACAAAACAGCAAAATATCCAATTTTTCCAGCTGAGTGCACCAGCCATTTCAGTTGCATCACCTCTCCATTGGATAATTTACGTTGTAAGCAACAACTTGAAAAAGTCCTGCCTGCTACATCTTAGGGAAATTCATAAGTCAAATCTAGCTTATCTGGGCTTTCAGCGATTGGAAAATCTCGCTTAGCTGTTGAAAGTGGTTTGGGTCAAGACGCAGGATCCCACAGTTTTCGATAAAGCTAACATTAGGCCCATCAAAAATGAACAAGTTTGGGGACACAGTGAAAATAAAATTTGGCGCACTAGACATTTTTCTCAACGCGAAAGACCCAGCGTGCAATTTTTTTCAGAACAACGACCAACAAGCTTTATGGCATAGCTAGCGTTTCATGCTACTCAACATCTTTTTGGCGACTGCCAAGACAGGCTGACACGGTTCAGTGTCCAGTACAGACCAAGCAAAAAATGCAAAATATAACACTTTTTACTGCTATGGTTGAACGGCCAACTGTTGGAGTCTTCGGACTCGAATAGAAGGTCTGCGTACGGGCTTAACCTTTCATCTTTTGTGTCAATGTTCGTTCCAACGAGAGCATTGTTTGCTAACAATGAGATTTTATATGACGTTTCTACTGAATTTGAGCGCAAGGAGTATTTGGCAAAAATGAACTACTATCCAAACACATGGCGCGGGGCCCCCGGAGATGCGGGGTCACCAGAGGCGCGGGGCCCCCATGGGCGAGGGGCCCAAGGCAACTGCATCGAGTGCATCGGCTTAAGGCCGGCCCTGGTTATATTGCCTTGTTTTTTTGCGCTCTCGTCAAGTTGTGATGTTTAACACTCCACAGATAAGCAGGAGGATGCCTGTGAAGAAATATCAAGGGCGGGTTACAACTGCAAACCATAATCACGTGACCTCTAACGACCAACTGATCTACAAAGCAAGTGCTCACCCAGGCACGAGGTCTCCAGTAAAACCAGTTCCAAAACCTCGAGGTTCAAAATTAGATTCTCTTCACGGAAAGCAGCTTTCAAAGTCAAGTGAAGATATGAGAACCTTGCACCAACAGGAGGTTTTTGACAACTCTGCAGTAAGTTTGGGAAAAGATTTCTGTTTATAACAAGTCTTTCTCGAAATATTGCAGATGGTGCGTGCAGCTTGAAGTCATTTTTCTCGTGTACAGTAGTCAACAAATCTTGTACATCATCTTTCAAAAAGTTTGCCAAACAGAATTTTGCCTTAGTCTTGAACATTCAATCATTTTTCTTTTTCTAACCCTAACATGAACTCTAACCAGACACACCTACCTTCACACCAAACCCTAAGCCCTGTTCATCAGTTTTCTCAGCGTATTTGATGTGTAGAATATTACTCTGTGCATGCGCACATGGCGTGAAGTCAGAAATTTCGCAAGTCAGAAAATTCGCTTGACACTGGTGATTAAGTTATTTGACAACCAGCATTGTGACTCGGGAGGTGGTCAGCAGTCCTAGGATGGTTTTAAATACCTCATGATTCGTAGTCTTTGCTGGTTCGAATGGATCGACGCCAAGCGAAAGAGCTGGCCAAGAGACGTCATCATGGTTCCTGGTCCTCGGTCTGCTGCTAATGTATTTTCCCGGGTAGAGTTCAACCAGAAGAACTTGCCTCACTCACCTATTTCAGTGCCTCCTAGTTACATGACCGAGTCACGGTAGCTACCATCGTTTTGTTGATAGCAGACGTAACTTGATTTTCAAGGTTTAAGAATTTCAAATCGGCATATCCTGGGGCCTGTGTTACATAGTCCAGTATTCTTAAAAATCCTATCTATGCCGGTTGTACTTGCAATAAAGCTCCTTTGGTCATTACTCAAGATTCATGAATTGTAGATGAGGTGAGAGGAATGGCCGACATGAAGCGGAGATCTTTTAGGATGACAGATAACAATTTTAAATTTGTGCACAAATTGTAATGAGAGATATAAACAAAAGGATACAAAAAAATTTATTTTCATTGTAATACAAAATATTCATGCTTGAAAGTGCAATAGACATTCAAGACATTCAAACGCCATCTATTCGTAACTGTTCTCAGTGAAGTTTATAGTTTAGCAAACGATTGTGCGATCACAACATCAGCACACCTCTTGCGTGAGATACTTGGAGCGAAACGAGAAAAAATGATTCAATAAGCAATAAAAAACAAAAAAGCAAGCTTGAATTAACGCAGTCTTGCATCAAATATTTTGCACTAGCTTTCACTTTCAGTTTAATTTCTGTGCAAATTACGTTTTTACGAAGTCTTTGGTTTCGAAAGTCATGTTTTCGGCATCAGTGAAAATCCGTTTTGACGTACTTTGTTGTTGAATATAAACTTAAGCTTAATTTGTGTTCCTGCTGAACATAATTGTTATACATTTTGTGCTTCCTTTCTCCTTTGGCAGTAACTTTTAATGTTGAAATGCTCTGTTGTTGCCATAAAATCAAAGTTAACTTGAGGTTAAGCTTTGCTGCACAAATAAAATTTGTTTTACGCAATATGTGCTGAAAGAAAATAACTTTAAAATGCGTCACATCCATCAGAACTGTAACTGGGGAGATGTTGACTTTACAGGTGACTCACAATCACATAAATGATGCCGACAGGCACAGAGAACAAAGGCGAGATCAACAGCTGTTCCAGCCTTCCGGCCAATCAAACAAAAGCTCCAGCATGACACAAAAGAAGTTGCGCTTCGTCGACAATGTTGAAGAAAAAAAATACGTTAATTCAGGTTTTCCAGTACAAGGTGCATGTAGAACCGTCGCCAGAAACTTTTTAGTGGGAGGGTTTGGGTTTGTGCGGGGGGGGGGCTTGACATTCTAAAAATTGACAAAACTACACTGATTTATAGTGTTTCGTGTTTCAATTTGTGGGTGTTGGAGCTTTGTTTGAGGGGGGGGGGTGTTAAGCCCACCAATGCCTTCCCGTGGCGACGGTATTGGGTGCATATTTGCTGAGAATATTCCTCATATTTATTTAAATTCTCAAATAGATTTTTTACGTGTGTTAGTTAGATGCACGAGACTAAAACAGGAGTAAGACATTTGGGAATAAAAGACAAGCAACTATAAAGAGATATTTCAAGGAGTAGGCATGAAGCCACGATAAATCTTGATTCAGAAGGTCATTAGTTTGCTTTTGATTGGATAGTTTTCTAGACTCTACTAAAAATGTGGTCAAGTGCTTTCAAATGGACAGACTGGGAAAAACACAAAGATGACCACGGTGGCACTTTCTCGTGGTTAATGGATTTTTGCAAATACTGTTGGCAAAAAAATGCTTGGCATGCTCAACCCAGCTTTTAAACACATTTCAACAACCGGTTGAAAATTGTTTAAAAATCAATTATGTTGCCAGTCAACGCGGGGAATGTTCTTCAAAAGATTGTTTGTTTGTTATGCATCTCATGACTTTGTTAGTATGGCAACCTGCGGTTGTATGAAACTGAACGGACAATTATTTTGAAGATAAAAATGCATCAGATTTTCAAACGATGAAGCCATTGATTTGCTGCAAACTTTCGAGGAAACAGTCGATTTCAAACTTGGCCATTTAGTATCATAAATTTGGCTTCAGAAAAGCATAATTGCTGAAAATGAAAACAGCTGTTTCTGACAAAACAAATGCGGTTTGTTTTGAATTTGTGTTTTGTAAATAGTTGTTTCTAATTGTTTATGCATGTACACAGCCACACTAATATTGTCATCAAACGCCAAAATGCTTAGAGCCACAAAGATCTCAACAATAGATTAGGAACGTTGAATCTCAAAATGTTAACTTCAAAAATAACATTCAAGTGATAACTGTCGTTTCCGTTTGTTCATTTTTTGGGCGAACGGAAGACGATTGCGAGCTAAAGATTGTTTTGTTGTAGTGCATGAAGAAACATTTTACATTTCATATAAAACATAGAATTACGTTGCAGGTTCAGCATCCGTGTTACAGGAAATGTCCTACAGAACAAACGGAGGTTTGCGGTCAAGAAGCACTGGAAACATTAGAGATTTGGTCAGTAATACGGCATTCATCATATATTACCTGATACAACCGAAAACATAACTTATAATCTAGTTTTAAACCACGGGTATGTGCAAGGGGGCTTGACATTCTAAAAATTGACAAAACTCAACAAATTTTAGTGTGTCCTGTTTGAATTTGGGAGGGCTTGGAGCTTTGTTCATGGGGGCTAAGCCCCCAAAAGCCCTCCCATGGCGACGGGACTGGTTTGGCCCTCTGCAAAGCCCACTATTTCCCATTTCATTTTTTAGAGAAAGATACAAAAATTGCTTTCTCCCAGAGACAGAGTGACGTGGCCTCAGCTTGATGACATCTGTTGCTACCGTGATATTTTTTGAAGTAGCAGTGAACTAATTAGGGATATCCCCTAAACTCATGCGATCACTGTTTCCGTTTTTAACAAACTAACTAGCGATTGGTTTCTGTTGGCAACAGCCGAGTTGCAGACAATCTATCAAAAACTACCTTTTAGGTTCAAATTTGCTACATGTTGACAACGATGGCATGAACATTTCGATTCTTATTCAAGATTTACGATTGTTATTCCCGACAGAAAGGCTTATTAGTTTTAGAAATACTGCTTTTCAACCAGAGTAAAGATATGTAGCAGTGATAAAAATACAAATACAAATTTAAGACTCAATTTAGAGTGTCAACACAATGTTTGTAGGTACGCTCTGGAAGAAGCTGATGGCCATCAGCTACTGCTCGAATCTGAAAGCTTCAGATAAAAACACAAATCGAGCTCAAGTGCGACACTGTTATAACCGACCGCTAGATGTCAGAAAAGAGCTTGAAATGTTTCTCTGCTGTTCGTGTTCAGAACACAACTCTCATAATGTATCGTTGAATGAAATTCATATTAAACCAGTTTTTCTAACTGCGGTGAACTTACAGCAGTCAATAACTACAATAGAGAGTGGAGGAGTCAACTGATCTAGTTGGTCCAAATGCCAGGAATATCCGAAGCCCAAGTGAAAGCAAAACATTCGAAGTCATTGTATATGTTTCCACACACAGATACAAGCGCGCTCAGATGCTCTTAGGAAGAGTAATCTGGGTTTGATCTAAGCCTCTTTTAAGCATTACCAGGAAATAGCACAAAAAGCATGTGTGGTGAATTCTTCTCCATTTCGTTAAAATGCTTTTTTGTTCTTTTTCAATTTGTTGACTTTCACTTTGCAACTAGTTTTGAGTTATCAATACAAAGGAAAATGGGTTTTCAGCTTAAATTCCTACCACGACTGTGCCTACTGAAAAACAGACTTCAGTTGTCTTCTATTACAACGAAACGTAAAACAATGAGAAAGAAAACACTTGCTCTTCTCCATTTTTGCACCTTCACTTAGTCTCTAAAGAACAATTTCCAATCAGTTTTTGGTAACTTCTAACAACAAAGTTTCACGTTGGTTACTTTAGGTTAATCAAACTTCCGCGGTTATAAAATTGCTCATCTAACTAAAGGAAAGAAATGGCAATGCTTCTTGAGCCTGAGTTAATAATTCCAATGATTTGTAGCAGCTGAAGTTAACCCCATTGAAGATCTTCAAGTGGTTGAAAGTTGAATTACTTTGCTTGAATCCACTCATCCCATAACATCAAAAGTCACTTCAACAATTTGCTTCTATTCTTGATGTGAAACCTCGAACTTTCACGACAATTACAGAGAAAAGTTCTCATTTTGCGATTTTAAATGAGAAGTCAAACATAAGTTGCTTCATTAAAACTAATAAATTTATTAAATCCATTGATTCTATTTGAATTTGAAATATTTATTTATATATATTATTATATTTTTTTGAAAAGCTGATGATGCCTACCTTGTAGGCGCAATATATAATCTGTAAGATCTTAGTGTCTGATTCTTTGCTGGGGAAGGATTCCTTGCGATAGGCAGTAATCCATTTTCACTGTCTATGGAAAGAAATCCTTTCTCAGCACAAAATCAGACACGCAGATCTTATAGAGTATATATTTCGCCTACAAAGTAGGCATCATCAGCTCTGCGAAGTGCATGAAGTATAAATAGATTAAAATAGAACACACAAACAGCAAAGAAACCAATTAAGAACAACTAAATGAAAAATTGCAAACCCGACTGCCGACTTTATATTGGAAAGGAAAAAGTTGGAAATGCAGCAACGCTAATGCATTCAAGAAATTCAAACCAAAAGTCTCTGTTACGTAGAAAGGCTATTATGACGTAAAAAAGACTGAAAAGAAACCTAAGACTGCTAGTCATCATCTTCTTGATCGTTTGAGCCAGTTCATTCAGTCCACTACTTGGCCCAGAGCCGTGTGAAAGGCTGTTGGCCCCCCCAAAAAAACTCCAGATGGGGGCCTATATCAGCAAGCATTTAGGCAGATGCGTGCTTTTTCAAGCCAGTTGCAAATAAGACCCTTGGGCAGCGCTATTTCAAATCCTAACCAAGCTAAACTAATAATGTACAACTTAGGAGAAAATAACTTTAATGAACTGCCAATGCAAAATAAGTGAAAACTAACTTTATCACTTGTTAGTTGTTATCATCAATAAAGCGAAACAAATATCTCGTCTTGTGATGTGATAGGAAATTATTTATGATGTAATTTACCTGTTTGATATAGTTGCCGTACTTGCATCAACTATAGTGTACGACAGGGGTGTGCAACCTGCGGCCCGCGGGACAAATGCAATACAACAAAGTGGATTTTTATGCCGGTCACTAGTACTAGACAGCCTGTGTGAAACGAAGGCGCGGCCCGCGGTCTGATCTGTTTAATTGCGTTTGGCCGTTCAGTAATAAAGTTTGCACACCCCTGATATACAACAATATTTGAAACCGGCAGTCTCATTAATGCTTGCGATTTGCATCTCGACGATTACAGAGCACCTGGTGGTCGCTGTACAGCCTCATCATTTTAGTAGCCAGTCTCAATGTAATCAACTTGGTGCTTTCACCAAAAGCTGATAGGTGGAAGCAGTGCGTAGAACTAACTGCTTCGCAACACTCCCTCTGCCTTCACTTCTAATAAGAACGAATTTACTGGAATCTGACACCATCCATCTTCATCATGGCGTATAGCAAGTGAGATTAAATCTGAAGAGGCTTTTTAAGATTGAGCAAGCGATCGTTAAACTTATCGAGATTATCCCCGGTTTTTCTGGTCGAAACTTTAAGTTAGACTGTCTTAACAAAGTCTGCACAGACATATATATAATAAACTGGCACAACAGCCTTCCTTCGTTTCAACTTTATATAACGGTTAACCTGTCTTAAGCAGCTTTCACGAAAGCATTTTTAACGAAACCTAGTCTCTCTATCTGTACACATCCACAAAGCGATTGCACAACACTCCACAGCACATTCATCATGACGTAAATTTCCCCGAGAATTTCAACGCACAAAGGCGAAGCCAGCGATGTTAAGTGGTAAAAGTCAAGACTTTAACAATCGGCCTTGTTCTGACGTAACCACAACTTTACAAAAACTGCTATAGTGTCCGAACGTCCGCAATTCTTATTCGAAATTAACAAATCATGATATTACATGCTTAATCTACCGACTGGGCAAAAACCAGAAGAGTTAAAGTCAAGGGTAGAGAGACGTCTCTAACTTACTAATACAAAATATATTGTGGGGCGTCTACGAATGGTTGGCCTCCCCCCCGACCGGGGGGCACGGGGCTGCCTTGCCACGGCACTGACTTGGCCGCACTAGATCTCGGTGCAGGTTGTCTCGCTAGTCATCTTGAAAGCACTGAGAAAATGTTAGGCCAAGCACGGGGAGCGGAAGGATTTTGTGGATTTGTCGAGGGGTGGCCAAAAGGACTTTTCCAGGGGGGTAACCGCGGCAAAATTCCGTTGATGTTTACAACGCATTATACTTCAATAAACCATATAACCGCATTGCGCATATTATATTTTATATCCAGAGCAATCGACTTTTACTAACTAGTATACACTATTCCCTTTACACTATGAGCAGCTTCGTCCTTGGGAAGTCTGAAGCCTAAATGACCCTTGGTTCTTCGCAGCCTCCCACTCTATCATGCATTTTATAAATCGATGTACTTGGAAGTCATCGCAGTACTACATGATAATAATCATGATGGCGTCATTCATGCGTGTGTCTTGTAAGTTTGTGTTTTATCAAAGTAAATGTATTAGCGCCATTAAGCGTATACACTCTACTACCGCCACGTATATATCCTCGTCTTCTTTCATGTATTTGTGTATTCCGTGTTACTGTGATGCATGTTTAAAATCTAGCGCCATGCGTGTGGGAGTGAAGACGTTACACAATACACAATACAATACAATTTTTACCAACTCGAAACTAAGCGAAAAACATTTTTTCTACTAAAAAGTTAATAGGAAAATATCAAATTACAAAACCCAGGTCCCTTTGCCCCCCACCTTTTCCCCTTTCGACTCCCATGCAACCGAGAAAGAACACACTGAAAGCAAAATTTAAGACTGCCACTGAGAGACTGTGCATATGCCGTACCAGTGGAAAGGTTGTGTATAAATTGCACAGTCATTTGGTTACTCAAAGTCATGCATAAAATTGCAATTGGTGACAGCAGATTATCACTGAAAATCTTTTATTAACAATGGAGCAAAAAAGGTGCTGAAAACTTTTATTAGCAAATGTATAATATGTTTCCTCTTTTTCTTTCAGGATCCGGCAATGAAATCAAACCACGCAGGTGCTGCAAGCATTTCGAAAAAAGAAGATACTGGGTATGCTAATGAGGACAACAGAAATTATGCTGCTTTAATGCGAAAGTTTCCCAACGAATCAGAAAAAAGAAGCTTCATGGCCACGTTGAGCAATCAGGAAAATTCGCACAAAGCAAAATCAGAGAAGCACGAAGAAGAGAAAAGCTCGTTTCAGAAGCCAAGTGGAAGGGGCTCTTCGCATTTATTTGACGTGCACGAAAGTTACGGCATTTCTTACGGAAGAAGAGGTCTGCAAAGTAATTTGCAAAGAACTGGATACAGCAGAGATATGGAGCCTGGCAAAGTTCGCAGACAAGCTTTTCCTTCTCATCTCGGACCAAATAAAAATTACAATTCTTTGAACAGACAGAATGCTCTCGGCCGCCATCTAAAATCCACACCGTTGTGACATGCATGTTACCAGGTGGCCGATGAAAAACGATTCCCAGATTACTGAAAACACATTCATTCCGTACCCTTCAACACATTCATTCCGTGCCCCTCAAACCAATCGCATTTCCTGCGGAACAGCAGGATTTTTAATATTTTTAAGTGCAGAATATTTTATTGTTTCAGTGTTAGCTTCTTTTTCTCGGCAGCTGTTCTTGCAAACCCCTGTAGCTGCGCTTCATCGAAGGCGTTTCACTGGAATGATTTTTCAGCACTTGTGCGATGCAATGGGTTTTGAAAAGGTGAAATAATTTTTTGAAAAGTTCGCTGTTCTCCCTGTTTAGTGTGTTTCGCCACTGCGTAATGACAGTAGGTTTTTGACGACTGCATCGCTTTTTGCGAGTGGGAATAAACATGTCCGCTTAAAAACTGGTCAGCCTGCTTTGTGTGCTTCACGTAATACACAGTAGAAACGCGGGTATAATACAGCGATTTCGCTATAAATGCGTAGTCCACTTAAACGTTTTCATTCAATTCGTATCATGTTGTTTAAAATTGATTTCTCTCTCACCTAAAATATGCTACATAGCAATATAATTGGAGGGACGACCATTGCTGGAGGCGCCTAACGAAAGACGTATTTGTCGCCTGGCCTGCTTTTACTCACAGTCCGCCGCTGATGACGCGTGCGTTCCTCGTCATGATCAAAGGCACGACGCGTCTCACCATTTGATTTCGGATTTCTTAAGTAACAATTTTCAAACGAAAGAAAAGTTGTTTGACCTGGACTAAGTTTTCATCTGAATTTCGTGAATAGAAGGCATGGGATGAAGATGCCAACCAAACCAGCCGCTGACAGCAAACTATTCTATGAACAGAATATCAAGTTGGACAATGAAATTTAGTGAAAAAGCGGGGTTGTCTCTTGATTGTGATAAAATGCTTGGATAAAACAAGTTTTTGACAACAAATGGTTTAAACTAAACGCTTACATTTGAAAACGACAACGTATTTCTCTATACCCTACCGGGAAAAAGTCTATAACTCTAATAATAAAGCAATCGATACCATTTGAAAACAACATATTTCTATGCATTTGGTTTGGTTCAATTTGCCTCCTTTTACACCATTTTGATCTTTGTTATAAAGAAGTGTGTGAGTCGAAACAAATGGACCCTAAGGCGAAAGAGAGTTTGGCAGAGAAAGCAGCATCCATAACATGTATTCAGACAATAATAGTAAACTTATTTTCATTCGGAAAGGAAGTGGCTAGCTCACAAAATAAAGCGTTTCCTTTTTCACCCTATTCTGTATTAAGCGCCTCAATTAATACTATTTTCAATAAATCGCTGTTTCTTCTTTTCAGAAAACCTAGCAATGTATCAAATTTCTCTGTTTTGAGTCAGTGTCTCCTTTTTGTTGTTTACAAACAATGTGGTGTTGGTTTCTGTCGAAGCGTGTATGAAACTATGCTGCAAGACACGTGTGACCAGACAGAAGATAGGGTGTGATCTACAGTGAACTGCTGCTCCAGTTACAAACACTAATAGATCACTTCTAATGTCAAATATTGGGTGTTGCTGAAAACGGATCAATTTCTTCTTGAGCTTGTAAGTGAAATTGTTCCATGAGGTCGTTCTCACTTCAAAGCACCTGGAAAATGGGCCGATTGGTAAAGACGAAATTTAAAAATGACAATCGTCTTGCTGTTATTGGAAACTGCAATTTGAGGACTCTTTCATCCTCCGAAAGAACGCCGAGCGACTGTAATCATCTCAAATGACTTTGCCACCATTTTCTCTGTTTTGATTTCTCGCTCATTTCGACAGCTTTGTCGCGTGTCCCCTTTTCATCTTAAGCAACCTTATGGCTTCATTTGACAATGAAAGCGCACTCAGGCTCTGTGACGTCATTATTGTTACAAAAAGTTTTAATCAAGCTTACCGATAGACGCAAAGTTATTCGCGTAGGCAGGAAAGGAAAATACCAATAGTCACGACAAAAAATATAGCTACCTGTCCCACAAACTGTTGTTGTCGTGGACTCCCCGCTAATCCATTGGGACTAGTGATTGGAAAGACGTAGTGCACGTCACGGAACTCTCAACTTTTATTTCTCAAAAAGCAGCATATCAATGTCTTGAATCGTTTTGTATGACATTTACATTTTTAAGTGTAAACATGTAAGAGCAAAACAATGAAAATTTAACCCTAAAGTCGAACGTATTCATTATCTCGATTAGTTTAATTTTTATCTTAGAGAAATTTTCTCCAAAACTATTTTTGAAGTACTTAGCAAGTTTGAAATAAATTTGTTGTTAAAGTAGAGTTTGTTTTAAAATGTTAATGTCAGTGCTTCTCTTTTAAAAAACAAAATGTCTCCTTGCGGTGAGCATGGACTTTTTGCTTCATACTGACTTTGAGCAATTTGTAATACTAGAGTTTCTCTTCACTTTTTTTGAAAAATTTTTGAAAACATATAGGTTTGATCAAAAACATTTCGCTCTAGACTTCTGTGCAATCCTGACATTGAGCTTCGGCCGCAAACTTTGAATCGCACAGAGTTGAGTTAAATTTTCCAAGAAATTCAAATAAAATGTCAGTGAACGTACGAAAAAGAGAATTCCACGCTGCAAAATTTTTGAAGTTTCTTTTTAAGAAAGTGTTTGAGTTATTACATTTAAATACAAGAAATGTGATGTGCTAAGTCGCTTAAACGTTTCAGAGTTACTGTATTTAAAGAGAACTACAGAATCACGGTGAAATGACATCTTGGGCCTTAAGAAATTAGCTTTCTCTAAATGCAATTCGCTTTTTAGCAAAAGTTCTGCACTCAGATCAAACGCTGCTGGCGCAAGTGGCGGGACCAGAGAAAGAGGAAGTCGCAGAAGCTGAATCGAAAAACGCGTTGAGCCCTGAGCTGCTGAGAACGTTTGCGCTTGCATTAAACTTTAATTTGCAACTGTGGTCATTCAATACTTTCCCAGGCTATTTAGTTTATGACAAAACACGACACGTATAGAGAGGTGTAAAATGTTTAGATTCCCAGACTTCTTCCTTCCAAGTTTAATGCAGCCAGTAACAGTGTTCAGCTATGTTTTTATCGATCCAACATCCAGCTGTTGCAAATAACGCAAGCCATCAAACAATCTGATGCCACTCACCTTTTTAACTCTTTCTGCATTTGGCAAATTTCGCTCACAAGACCACAGTAATTTCTAACAATTTTAATATCACTTAGTTCAAATGAAACGATGTAACTAGTTGCACACAAAATTCTGAAAAAAATTTTAAAACAGTTTGTATCGTTTCATAAGCAATACTTATTTAATGACGGTCAATCGAAAATCAAGTTTGTAGTTCACAATTTTGAAACTAAAACCACTACATTGCTTTCTACGTGTAAGCAATTGTCGTTGGTGTGCAATGTATTCTTAAATGTTTGCTGCCGCTTTCGCCAAAACCCGGCCATTTTAAGACTATGTAGTGACGGCTGAAACACGTGCTGCCGGCGGTGCTAAGTTTCAAAATTAATTTGATTTATTTGCGATTATCTTCTCAAATGGAACTCTGTTCTTTCAAGTCATGCCATTCCAGTGCTCGGCTTGGCAATGCTGGCATGGTAATCGCTGTTCAGATAAAATAAATTATTAAGTTGGCACTTCACTGTGTTGATCACTAAACACTGACTGTCACCATGAACGCTGCCGAGCCATGTTTAGACCTTGTGTGTCTGCATGTCTAAAGACTGACATGTGACGCTTAATCAGAACCAGTAACTTAGTATAAAAGTACTTCGCTTTGTGATTGTTATCACGATAGCTTATTTTATGACAAGAGATGCAGTAGACAAAGCTACAGAAAAGGAGATAGGTTCTATGTGACAGGGAAAGCAAATAAAGGCATGTGCATTATTCTCAGCAGATGTTGATATCTCATGACGCACAGCATTTCTGCTCTTTTCAACCTGGCTTAACACACGCTGCAGCAAAGAGCGATCTTCGTAGTAATATTTTCTCAATAGCCTTCAGAATAGTCAAGAAGTACTAGAATATAAATGCAATCCTGCTTGCAATCAACAAAACGAGACCTGCGCAAACTTCTATTTTCAAACACACACAGGCCAATGCTCCACGTAAGATCGCAACGTAACAACAAATATACGCGAATGTGTTTGCAAAAGCGAAATTAAATGATCAGAACAGACAATATAAAAATCATGATCAAGCGGGTTTTTATAAAAAGCTGAAAGGATAAAAGCGAATGCGCAACATATCGTTCCATTGTCAAATACAAGAAAACGCGTATCTGTTGGAAATTTTAAACATTTTTACAGACACAGAAACGATTTTTTTCTGAAACTGATATTGTAGGGGCGCGACATTTGGCAAAGTTTTCCTAAAAAATTCCGGTGGATTTTGCTGTTTACAAGCAACTGAGCGAATCAAAATTCAAGACACTTTTTGCAGCCAGCAATGATGTCTTAAGCCTTTGCCGATCTGACATGTAGGACAAAAATCAAAGATTAGTTTATTGGAGCGGAAAAAGAAAGTGCAAAGGTAGCAGGTCGAATGATGAACGTTGGGCGGCGACTCGTGCGAAGAAATCCGAGAAGGTAAAGAAATCTGCTGCTCGTTGGTCAGAATAAGGGCGTACGATGGAGAGTTGGCAAACGACAGTAACGCTAAAAGAAAAAGGCGTAAGTTGCTGCGCTGGTCGGTCGAAAGTATGTCGAGGGTTGTCGGTTTATTGTGATGACAGCGAGGAAGTAACAAAGGAGAGATTTGAGTTCGATGACAATGGCAGCATATTAGCGAAGTAGTTTTTGTTTACGCTTTACCAGATGCATACTGATACAGAGATATGATAAAGGAAAGATGTGCTATGTATTTGAATTTCAGTTCATTTACAAACAAGTTCCTTCATATATCAATGGATTAATAAAATTGTTATAAGTCTGAAAACATTGAAAGTATTTTATTGCAATTAATGCAGTTCAAACGCATTAAGCATATTTTCTTCAAAAATGATAACAATAATTTGATGCTTCAGAGACTTCGGTCATTGGACATTTAAACATGACCCAGGTTTTAATGAATAGTGCAAAGACCATACAATATGAACCTTTTTACTTTTAAAGCAATCATGTGAGGTACAAAATAAAACATAATTAATCAAACTCTTTTTACTGTAGTACTATCCATACGGAGAAGGCGTTTATACCAGATGTAGGCAGAATCTATGTTCAACAGAAATTTGTTTTGCTTTCGGACCACCTTTATTTCATCACATTACGCAAGTGCTGCGTGACTTATTTCAGTGCGACCAGCTTCATAAAACGTTAAAAATAGTTCTACAGTTTTTTGGTTACGGGGGTTTCTTCTCTTTGTAACACGTGTACAATTTACTTGATATTGTTGTTAAAGGTCAAGGTTCACGACGAAATAGGTTCTGCTGACGATTCCAAATGCAACGTATTAAAAACTGATACAAAATCGTTTGTCAAACCTGGAATTTGTGCTGGTCGATTTGAGAAAGTATTTAGAAATGTACCTCAAAACATATTCTATTGATTAAAGACAAGCACACTATAAAGATGCAAAAAACATCGTCATGTTTCTACTGATTAGGCTATGTAGGAATTTCCTGTTTAAGACACTGCTTCTTTTAGATTAACGAGCTTATTTAAAATTTTCATCCACTGCACTGGAACTGAGAATCTCCACAAAAATGTGACAGACCATAAATGCGAAGATTCCTCAAGATTATTCAGTATTATAAAAACATTAGTGTTCACACGCAAATAAGCAAGAAAATGAATTTGAAAAACCTAAATTTGCTAAGCTTGTGGCTAATTTTTTTCAGCTGCCACTAAGCCAGTGATTCTCAAACCGTTTATGATTGCGCACCACCTGGTGAATATTTACGATCGCTGCGTACCACCTGTTCCAGAATAACTTAATTTGCTCAAACGTACATAAGTGACCTAATGAAATGCATAAAGAATTTTATAAAAGTTTCAATGCAAATGCTGCATATGTTTTTCCTCCACAAACGAGTCTATGTGGGGCAGATCCTCGCTCACAGCGCATAGGAAGTCATGTAGATACGCAGTAAGAGGATTCCGACTTTCGGACTAGGTGGCAATCATGAACAGTGGTGTTTTATTTTTTTAGATTTATTCAAGACAACAGCTGCTTAAATTAAGTTACCGCGGGTAAAATTTGGTTGCAGGAGGATGCAATATTGCAACGAGTGTTGTAGTTTGCAACATTTGCAATGGTAGGCTCCATAAATTTATCTGACACTAGCTTTGCATACGACCTGAAACCTTCACGCATACCACCTGTAAAGCCCTCCCCTAGCACCGGTGACACGCGTACCACAGTTTGAGAAACACTGCACTAAGCCATTGTGTTACAAGACCGATGACCATTATAAGTTTGCTGCGCCATTTGAGGCGTGCCTCCAATTCATATCATATTTTTCATTATTTCGAAATTTCAAGTTAAATTAACACACACCACATGCTTGTAATGATGAAGGACATTCCTTTAGCCGTAGGCCGAAAAGTTTGGCAGACACATGACATTTTTCTTATTCAAGGAAGAGAACAATTAGCGCTTGCTATTCACGTTTGTCTTATAACTCGCATTATGCTGTATAAATGAAGCTTGGTCATTGTTTACTTTGATTGAATGATATAGGAAAACATCCAGAAGTAACATGTTAAATTGTAAGATTGAGCAAAGCTGCTAAAGTTTTCAAATTAGTTATGAAAACTAATGATTTTTGAATCAGGTAGCATCTTTAGATTTGCCAAACCAGAACAGAAAGTATGCTACATAAAACAATGCTAATTGCATTTTTTCTGTATAAATCATAACTTTATTTTAACTTCTTACTTTTGCAGTGGCGTTGGTTTCACCATTATTATCATGGCAGCTGCTGCTTTACCCATGTCTGCGGTGCAATCTCCTACTAAGAAAACTGCATCTCGAACATCATCTTTGTCTTCCTCCTCTCCAGTTTCAACCGGTTTACAGTGGAATGAGGTCAAACACGAAGCGACTGAAGCTGACGGAAGCATCGAAAATTCAAGTGCTCAGATGCCCAAGAAGTTTTCAAACCCAGCCATGACCTGTGAAAGCCAAAGTCATTCTGCACCTTGTATGGTTGAAGCTGCGAAACATGAGCTGCAGTCAAATACAGAGGAAAGATTCCATCAACCTGTCTCTCTCCCTTTCCCCTGCACATCGCGCCAATTTTCTTTTCCTCAAAGCCAGTCGTTTGCGACCGAAACATATAGCACTGACAGTAGAGGTCATGGAAGGATATCCGTTGAAGACTTTGGCGGACCGTGTCGGTACTCCCCTCAAGTTACTTCCCGATCACCACGTGACCCTTACGTCTTCGATAACTTTCCAAACCGGTACAACTTTTATCACGGTAAGTGTTCAACCGGTACAACTTTTATCACGGTAAGTGTTCAATTCATTTTCATAAATAAGAGAGCACAAAAAGAAACTATGTAGAAGCTGTATGAATATGCTCTGTTAGTTATGAATGAAATGTCATCATATGACATCAACAAGTTTCTTTCGGTGTTGAAATGAGGGATTTGTTGTAGTTCACCAGCAACTCATGGTATCAGCAACAGGAGAGCGCGGCTAAAACACTTGTAAAATGCGTTGCATAATCAAAAATTATTCATGACGCTTTCAGTTGGCAAGTTTCGGTTGTTGCTCGTTTAAATCCGCAACCACAGTAATATCCAGGTCATTTTGGTAGATTTTGACGTTCAGATAATGTAACAGGTACTGGAAATGGTCATCATATGATGCATCAGCAAACAAACGACATGAGCTATGGGATCGATGGCTATCAACAGCAACGGATGGCCCCGTCTATTTATCCGAACTACCCGAACTCGTACCAACCATCGGAACTAACTTCAAGCAACTCGCAGTTTTACGTTGGTTTTCCGCCGACTCATCACGAGAACAATCAAGATTTATCTTCCGACCTTTACGAAGAGTCAACATCAGAGAAAGAGTTAAAAGATCAAACGGTTGGAAAACAAAATGGCGACCTCTCGGGCGACGCCAACTCCCCTGTGGAACCGCGGCCTGCCGGGAAAAGCAAGAAAACACGGAAACCTCGAACCATTTACACAAGCTACCAACTGCAACAACTAGTGAAAAGGTTCCATCGCACGCAATATCTAGCACTTCCTGAACGAGCAGAGTTGGCAGCTTCACTCGGAGTGACTCAGACGCAGGTAAATCTTCTGATGATTTTGCGTACTCCTATTTGTCTTCTTCTCATCAAGTATCAGTTACGTTTTTTGAATGGAGGTGTTCTTTTTAAATTCTTAAGTTGGAACCTGCATTATAACTGAATATACCTGGTCTAGCATCGAATCATTTTTTCTACTAAGGCTTAAAGGTATACACAAAATATTTGTGAAAACACTATGTTTGACTTTACACTCGCAAAGGTGCGTTATAAATCAAAGGCTTCCACCAAACTGTATCTGTAGCAGTATTGCTTGCCCGCAAAATCAAACGTTTCGTAAAGTCTGCATTATTGTAACCAACCTGTAAGATTCTGTTTCTTTTCAAAGTCTTCACACTAGAAGGTCCTGTCTATCTGCTGCCTGCATATGTAAGAACAAACCGGCTATAATGAAATAAGAAGCCGACTTCGCGTATATAGCTTCTCGAAATAACATGATTAGCAGGTAATTTAGTAATGCGGGAAAACGCAAGACAATTGGGTCAATTGTTCTAATAAGCCAATTTTACCTAAATTTCATTTTGCCTCAATAAAATATGCAAGCGACTAAGGCTTATAAGGCAGTGGGAGCTGTAATGGTCACTGATGCGTGCCAAAATCAATTTTAGAAACGCAGTGTGGACGGAGACCAGCAGGAAGAGTTTATCAATCGCAACAATATATTTTTGTCAAGGAAAGTAACAGCAGTTTGAACAATCCTGTTTTCAGAGAAATTCGAAGATAAGAGACTGAACATTTTGCAGTATCACAATATCGATGTTTTATGCGAACGAAAAAGACTTGTTTTAAGCTAATGAAATTTATATTGACATTACCCTCAATGGCATACCCTTTAAAATATTATCTTGCAAAGTTTTGTGTAAATATTCTTGACATCATCCATTAGAATGTATGCGATAAATTCGCAGTACGTCAAACTTAAGAAAATGGGAGATGAGGCAGTGATAAAAGTTATAAAGGGCAATTTTCTTCCATATCAAGTTGCGGGCGTTACAGTAACAAAATGAAGAATGGCCTCCAATGAGGAAGAGCCTGTCTAACTCGAGAGTCCGAAAACATCAATAATTTAAGTTCTTGTTTCGCTGGTTCTCAACACCAGTAATCGGCGAAAGCATTTGTTGGGTTTCTTCGCGGACCTTCGAAAATAAAGTATGCCACGTTTCGGAACGTTCTTAGTCTTTGCAGGAAAAATGAAGTTGAAGCAAAAGTTTCCAGTCCGGTAATTTTTCTTCCTAGCCATAAAAATTTTCCTCCAGGAAAAATAAAAAATGTAGTGCATATTGAAACCAAACAGTAAAAATTATTTTACTATCGATAGGTTTGCTGCCAGAGAAAGAAACGTTTCGGCTAAATTTGTAAACTCGTGTGACGACAAAGTTATGCTCCAAGCTTTTATAAAAGAAAGTCTCAAAAATTTTAGTCACAAAAGACTATTTTCAATCTGCATGCTGCGAATATGCGAATATGCTTCTGTAATCCCGTACAAATTAATGAAGAGGCTATGACAACAAAAATCACATTTAGCACCACCGTTTATTTTGTTAATTATCCAATATCGCTGGTGTTAACTGCAATAAAAAAATCCAGGGAAAACAAACATATTGACTAGGCTTATTTTTCTACTTTCTCATTTTCCCGTAACTTTAAGTTCGCTCTTAGTTGGTTCCATATGCAGCAAGAGAAGTGTTTTCACCAACGACGAGAAGGACATTTGTGTTTCCATTGACGTGAGATAATGTAACCCGCAAAAACATGCTTAGAATGAAATTAATAAAATGCAGCAAAATGTTTTCGAGGACATCTTGATATTAGTAGTTTTCATTGACGTCTTTACACAACTACAAAAGACGCTTCGCAAAATCCGCTTTTACTGATTTTTCTAAAATTTCCAAGAGTTTTTGTACAGGAATATACAGTAAAAGCTGTATGAAGACATTGTACTTAGCTGGCATTCTTTCAAAAGTTTTCAAGTTTTTTCTCAACCGCATGTAAAATGATAACATTTTTGTAATAATTTCATGGGTGGTACAGGTTTGAATGAGACAGCAAAGTTTGTGATATTGACAATGAAATATCCGCACATACTGTGCAGATGCGAAGCAGTAAAAAATTAATATTTTTACTGCATTCTGTCTTTGTTTCAATATCGGTGTATTTAAACATTCGGTTTAAGCTGCATTTCACGTTTAGTTTAGATTAACTTCAGCCTACTGATGAGTACAAAAACGTTTAAAGATACAGTCAGAAGTAAAGGATAGGGCAGACTTGGTTGACGAGCTCTTTACGTTATAGAATTATTTCGCCTCAGCTACTTTTAGATTATAACATGATAGTTTGCTGTAAGTCCTTTCAAATAAAAACGTTGTTTCTTTTACCACTGCTTTTAGAGGTATTACATTTTACTTTAGCAGTACTTTTAGCATCTGAGAAATGTTTATGAATCGTGATGAAAATTAGCTTTTTAGGTTCAATTTACTAGAAAATACCGTGGTTTTCCTTGATTTATTTTTATTCAGTTGAAGAAAACTGCAAATATTTGAACACGCACAATTTTTCAAAATTTCTCTGTCTACTTTAAGTTTTATGATAAATATTTCATTGCGTTTGTGTTCTTAACAATGTAAAGTAAACTGTGCTTCTTTCACATTTTCTGTTCACACTGGCACTGCGCTAAGAAAAATAACGTGGTTTGTACTTTAGGTAAAAATCTGGTTCCAAAATCGTCGTTCCAAATACAAAAAGTTGCTGAAACAGCGACTTTTGCACAAGAGTGGCGGTGACTTAATGATGAACTTCTCCAGCTTCGGCACATCGACTAATTTCCACTCGATGTCATCGGAAGAAAATGAACAACTCGGGAGCACAGGACTTGGACAAGGGTTTGGGGATGAGCAAACTGGTTGGAACGTGTGCCTACCTGGTTCCAACATGAAGACCGGCGAATCCTGTCCATCTGTTACCTCTGAAGAAGCTGCTCCCTGTAGCAGTGAGGTTGTTTCTAACCTTGGCTTTCAGCAACCAGAACTTAGACGGGAATACCAGTATTCAAATAACTCGAACGAGCCTTATATGACTCCTTACTTTTACACCAACCGCGATCATCCAGTAACTACATATCAGCCGATGCTGAGGAGCCAACAGTCGAGTGACGTAAACCAGCATTCCATTTCTCCCAACTTGGCCAGGAGTGCTTACGCACAGTGGACACACGCTTTGTGACTTCAGGATCAACGTTTGCAGACCTCAAATGCGCTGGAAGCAAAATCACCCAGCTCAGCGGCTACAGGCCAGTGCCCGCGGAGTTCTTTGTGGTGGATTGTTGTGCCTGACAGCTAAGCAATATTGGTTTGGGCAAGCAGATTCATGAAGCTGCAGCCTGATCTGAGACCTTACATTAGAGGGAAAACAAAGAATGTTCAAATTTGATTGATCGCTATTTAAAATGTATGCCATTGCACAACATACGATGTGTTTTTGATCAGCGATATTTGCCCAGTCTTTGCAAAACAAACGCTCAACTGTGACTTGACAGTAGTATTTGCTCACAACTAGGCTAACTTATTTTGACCATATATTGATAAATCCCAAAATGTGTTCAGAGGTCTATTCCAAGAATGTTTTTGAAACTGATTAGACTGATTTACTCTGCGCAATGTCTAAAGCTGTCCGAATATCAACCTTGAAATCGCACAAGCTACTTCAAACTTTTTCGGTGCGGTTTTGCGATCTTCCTGGCTAAAATGTTTGAGCTTATTTAACTGAAGTCGAAGCTTGTATGTTTAGTTTCAGAAATTTGTTTCTCCTGACACGCAACACTTTAGTTTTGACATAAACAAAAGTGTCAAATTTTGCACTCCAAGCCAAGCAGTCTTTACAACCAGAGGAATTGTTTGCGACCCTAGAAATTTGCAAAGCTTTGTATAATTCACAAGCATCTGCCGACATATTATTCCAAAAATCGGTTTCATTCAACAAGCAAGTAGTGCATCCTTCCTCATTGTACTATTGTAGTTTATGAGCATTTATCTTTGTAAATATTTCCTTTCCTCCATTTTTTGATGTCCAGTGTTCGTATAAGTGGGTCGTACAAGATGTGCACATATAGAGAAATTTTCAAGGAAGATTCAACGAGTTTTATGTGACGACTTGTATCTGTAACATTGAAAATAATTTAACTTACTCATTGGACCAAGTACGAGAGTGTTTGCTTAAAAACACGTTTGAACATAACAACACACAAATATGCAGTAGCCTGTACGGGCTAGTCACCAAATGCCAAAAACAATTGGAAAACTTGATGTGCTGCATTCGTATGCATATAATGAAAAGAGGCAGACACTTCAGTAACCAGAAGTTTCATCTCAATTGGAAATAGATCTGAACAGCTCTGCAAGGAGTTTGCCATTATAGGTCATTAAATACGGTATATCCAACCCACCTCAATGCACAACGTGATTAACACTTTTGAAATTCTCTGTTTTGAAACGGTTACATTTGCTCAAAATGTCCTTTGAAATCACTTTTGAGCAAATATTTACTGTAATTTTATACGACAGCCATACTTTTGCCTCTTTAGTTAAGACGTTTAGAGTATACGCAATTTTAACCCCAAACTGCTAACAATTAAAATAATTTTTATTTCTTGCTGAATGCATACTTAAGGGCAACACTTGCTCCGAATGTATTACTTTCAGATTAGTACCAATTTCAAATTTATCTCATTTGCCCCAACAATCAGTGCACTGTATTGTAGCAATCAGTGCCTTGTAACAAACATGTTTTTCATTACAAATTACAATTTTGTAACATTAGTTTATAAACCTGCATCAAATGTTTGGTTCGAGCAAAAATAACAAAAAATTTAAAATTGGAAAGCAAGCCATCATTTACCATACGTGACAAGTATGACTCCAGGCAGTTACATCATCGCGTAATCGAAAGCAGCACGAAGTGCTTGCAACTTTTGTTTTAAAGAAATTCTGTTTAATGTCTTGTATAATTCTTTTTTTAAATCATACCACGCCCGGATTTCGTATCCAACATGCTGATAAAACAAAAATATTTTTCCTGATATTTCGTTTCTCTGAAGGTTTCTAAACGTATCTGTCAAAAATCGATATATGAACATGTTATGTATTTTTTTTTCACAATTATGCAATTTTGTATGGACAATATTTGGAAAAGTGGTTTGAAAGTGAAATGAGACTTACATACTGAAAACGAAATAAATTTTCTCTCTTGTTGTAGACTTCTTGCAAAAAATTGACTATGCTGCATTCAGTATAACTTGTACGGTTTGAACTCAACAGACTTGTGCGGTTGAGAAAAACGCACCTTTCGCACACCCCTCATATCCAAAGCCCTTTCAAATCTTTTCTGGGCTCAACTGTGATTGTAGCTTCGATTAAACCCCAAACCAAGTTCCGGTCGCGAAAATAACACCTTTGCTTGCGAAGAGTTTTAATAGCGGGAGCGTTAATAATCGTACAGGCACTCAGCCGCGAACATCCCCCACACAGAGACGACGCAATAAGTTGTAATCAGCGAATACCACAGCGCAGCGGGCGCTTTCACGGCAGATCCTGGTTGGCAGTTTTGCTGTTCACCCAGCACGTCAGCAGGTGCGCTGGCACGCGATGGAATCGAATGGTTTACTCTGAAACATCTGCTGGATTCGGTGTCTGAACACGTCCAGGGTTAAATTGCCACGTTGATTCGTTCTTTTCTGTTACTACTAACGCTTTTTACATTCGGCACTATCTACTTGAGCTGTTTTTATGAAAGTCTGAAAAACCAAAACGATGAAGGTTAATATTATGACGTTATTGCGTGGCGTATGGAGACGGAAGGTGGCTGATTTAAAGATCTTGCAATTTAAAAAAATTTTGTCTCCATAGTTTCACACATTTCGAGTATATGTGACGCATATAGCGTGTATACATTTAAAGGTGTAATTCGATGAATAGCAGCATTCTGACGCGGTTTTTCCACATTTGCACATATCATATCTTAGGGATTTTAGTCAATTTCACTAAAATGCATTTTCATGGATTTTAATGGAGATGTTTTGCTTTTTCAAAAAAAATGTAAAGCAGAAGATGTTGAGGTGATGATCACTCAATTTTTTAAAGATAAACCACTGAAACTTGTGATCGGTCAGTGGCGTAGCCCAATGCTTAAGCACGTGGCCGCTGTCACCCACTTTTCCTGTTTGGTGGTGCCTGGGGATCAGTGTGCAGCACTTCTTATCAGCACAAGAAACACTCACGCGTGAGATGTTTTTCATAATCAAACGATAGGCCTTGACTTCCTCACCACCTTCACGTCATCAAAACCTTCTTCGTCTCTTTAATGTAAATAGCGAAAACGCTGCAATTGTTTTTGGTACTCCTTATAGAAGCTTTAAAAGGTTTACTACTTGCCGTAAACATTAAAACAGGTTGAAGAACTGACAAACGTTACGATAGTTAGTTACAACTAGCTTCATCGGGGCGAACATGAAATTTATGGTTTTAGGCATCACGAAAAGAGACCAGCAGTTGTTTTACACATGATGTAACTCAAAAACTGCTGAAATATTGCGTTTCGTCCAAAACTCTGATCTTACCAATGATTACAAAACATGTGAGTACGATACAAAATAAATTTTTTGCTAAAATTAATAAATTTCGTGATACACGATGGGAAAGATGGTCCAGGAGACAATTTTCATTTCCGCTACTAAACCAAGCTGAAAGTGTATTCCAATAGTTTTGATCTAATGACGAAAGTTGTTTCGAAACAGATAATTGAAAAATGTAAAAAATGTTTTCCCGTTTAAGTTTTTACGAAGAAGTATTAGCTGTCTTATCTCTCACCGGTCAGCGCCATGTTGTAACTGAAGCAATTTGTCAAAGCTAAGATCCGATTGGTTTTCTTCAGATTTTCAGATGGCTGCTTGGACAAATTTCGCATTTGACCGAATCTGCTCAAACATTCTGCACTAGCGACACCGTGTGAGAGTGTTTGTGCAGTGAAAAAACGATTTTGAATCAAGACTTGCTCAGAGTGTCACCAAATCAAAGGCAGTGACTATTTCTGTAGCAACAGAAAAAATATAATAAAATATCGCGCATTTCAGATATGCCTCTGTTTTGTGGAAAACCTCATTCAGCTTCTCTTTCGCCAACAATCAGGACCATATCTACCTCTCATATGTACATTTTATAATCAAACGTTATTCAAGAATTGGTTTTGACTGAGGTTCATGTCAACTGATCACTAGGATGGGAAGTAAGGTAGGTCTTCTTTACATCAACATACAGAGTAAAACAGAAAAGTATTTTGGTCACTGGCTGGAAATCGGTTTTTGTAGCACTGCTGTTTCATAGAGTGCAAGCAACGCGTAGTAATGTGACAGTCTCTTTCAAGTGAGGTATGTCATTGTGATGCAGTGACACAACTGCCTTCTTAATGTTCTTTAACATTAAAACAAGCCAATACAAAGAGTGCGCTGGGTCGATCCTATCTAGTTCCACCATCTTTAAAGGCAGGAATAAGGAAAACTTCAAGTTCATCTACGCTTTTGTGATAATCTGAAAAATACGAAGGTGTTGAATACTGAAAAGATTATTGTCATCAAGGTGAAAAAGAACCTTGTTGTATTGCCGGTGTCAAGATGTAAACACAGAATAACTTTGATAGCAAAAGTACACGCTATTCAGTTTGCTCATTGTAAACCTTGCCTTTGCAAAATATCCAACTTTTGACGTTCTTCCTTTAAAAAAATGTGCGAACCGATCACTCACTCTCACCACGTTCAACTACTTGTATTATATTTACATTCTTTGTATTTGTTTGGAGCGGAATTGCGGCATCCAATTCATCATGGCTTGCACTGCTTTCTAACTATTCTTTACAGACACGAATTACGTTTGTACTCTACATTGTAAGAAAACCAAAACTCAATTGTATAAATATTATTTTGACTCTAAAGCCTTCAGCTCACCATGACAGCTTGCGCATTATCTGTTGTTGGGTTTTATCAACTCATTGCACACATTTACTTTGAAAGCAATATAACACCAGCAGTTTTACGCTAAACCTTTGATAGCACAGATCATTTTTAAGGAAATCTTGCGGTGTACAGTGAAGATAATGCACACCATAGCAAAAACAGATCTTCTGCGAGCATATAGGGGGTGGCCTGGCCTGGGTGGAGATCTTAAGATGCATAGATTAGTATGCTTGTGAAAATTGACTCAGTCAAACTAAATTGCATGAATGCTACAAGGTTATTCCGCATTACATTGCAATTAAAACTTTGAGTCATTATTTCTTTGAAAGGAAAGGAAAAACTTAAAACTTAAATCGCATAACCTTTATATTATGCAGAGTATAGCCGCAAATATTGAAAAAGTATTATTTTATTCGACGTTTCGACTTAGTCATAAGTAGGCAACCAAAAGTCAATAAAGTCAAAAATGTTCTGCCGTTTCTTAAGCTTATGAAACGTCCACGAACCAAATTTCACGCTCATACCATGAGGAAATCCTAAGTTATTTGGTAAAAAAGTCAAAATTTATCATTACGTCAAAGTTTATCGTTTGGTCAAATTTTCTTGCAGCACAGTTTTTTTCTCTTTATTGATATTTTATTGAAACTACAATAACAGATAGTGATATGTTTTTGCAAATTTAGTTGCAATTCTGTAATAATAATGGGTTTGTTGCGATTTCTGACGTAATGATATTGTTTTGCCCAATACTGGACGATTGAATATTATGTAGGATAGGCGTGGTATACGGGATGTGGTCTTACAGTACTTGTTTCGGTGAATGTTCAATCCATTGTACATATACTGTAGTGTTTCAACTTTAAGATGTTCTCAGGTTTGACTCTACTGTAGTTATTAATGTACATATCAATATATCATCCCCAAGGTTAGACAACCAAATGTTTTTAAATTTCGAAGCTTGAAGTGCATGAATATGCTTCTGGGTTAACCTCAACACCGAAGGCTGGATTATTTTGCAGTTGCAAAAACAGACAATTTATAGGTCAAAATAAAGTCAAAATTTGTAAATTATAAAGTCAAAATTTTAAATTTTTGGGTCAAAAAATTGGTTGCCCTAGTCATAAGCCATCTTCGCGTAAAAATAATGAAATACTGTACACCAGTGACATAAAAACGTGAAGGAGAAGTTTAAAGGCATTATGTTATGTTACGTAGCAAAAATCGTTCAATGTTAAATATTAGCAACGGATTGGATGGACCATCCATGTTGCGATCCGGTTGGTACTCCTGCATTCCTATAGACTGGAGTAGGAGAAGTTTCTTTTGACCGGCGATGCTTCCCAATATGTCTGGTCGGTTAAAGTTAATTCGGCGCGGGCATTTGCTCCACAGATGTTTACATACTTTGGAGCGTAGATCAATGTTATGTCCAGTATGTCCAATGTAATTTGACCAACAGGTTCAAGATCATGACCCAAAAAGATGTGTACCCATGAAAATTTCAATTGTGACTTTGATTAAAAAGCTATTTATTTCAAATTACAACCACACATTATTCAGTTTATGGAAGACCATTCACCAGAGTTTCAACTATTTCTGTCGATTTTTAGT
>Ga0210059_1000525_pt1 | contig 49561 bp, 23 predicted proteins | sample Ectturendosymbi2_FD_188042 | JGI IMG/M metagenome (GOLD analysis project Ga0210059, IMG submission 188042) | Ecteinascidia turbinata endosymbiont from Florida, USA - Sample 2 (SPAdes) (version 2) | ecosystem: Host-associated > Tunicates > Ascidians > Unclassified | place: Key West, Florida...
TTTCAGGGTCATAAGACGTTTCATGTTGAGGAGTCAAAACGAACTCAACACTACACTCCCCTATGATACAGATGTATGACATTTCAAGGTTACACACGCAGTGGCGTAACTGACGGGGGGAAGAAGAAATAATCGCCCCACCTGGTAAGGTGCATGTAAAAACACCTGCCCCATAAGCTTAGATTTCATTTTTGGCATTCTTTTGGTTTTCAGTAGGTTGTTGTTTTTTTGCGTTTTTCGGAGTATTTTCTGGTTATTTGGTGTTTTACGATATAGCTGGCTACATCCGTGATCACATTCTGTTCTCAAGTTTTTTTCTGAGTGTTGACTAGTAGGCCCCCTACAATGACCTGTAGGCCCTTTCAGTTAAGTTTTTCCCTTTGATTGAACCTCTAGTAACGCCACTGAACACACTAGGCACTGGAGCTGCTAAAAAAAAACTGATGAAGGTTTTTATTCATAAAAGTTTTTTGGAAACGAGATTTCACGCACCATTATGATTTCAGTAAAAAGCAGTCGCGTGTGAACGTCACGTGCCAAAGTTTTGTCACTCGTGTCATGCCTGGAAATCTCCTTGTCACGCACGATATCTCGTCGACAACTGCCACGTTTTCCAGTTTGGTAGACATCAGAGATGATCGGATAGTGGATTTTTACTTTCCGATCCTATCCTGTTTTTGAAAAATGATATCCGTATCCGATCCGAATCCTGTTTTGGTGAAAGTCATACTATTCATATCCGAAAACTATCCGAAAGTGTATTATGATGCACAACATACATTTTTTGTGTGGTGTCTGTTTTGCCTTGTGAGGCAAAGTAACTGCTCAGGTTATTTTACCTTTAGCTCAACACGATTGGCTGAAGTAGTCACATGACAAGTTTGGAACGCACGTCCCACTTAGTTGACCGTGACATCTGTAACAACTCAGTCCCACATGCATCGACAAGTGTTGCAATTGCTTCAGAGCTGGCAAGCAGTTAGCAGCTTCTTGTTTGCATTAAGTGAACTGCAGGCCAAACCCTAACTCTAAACACTTGTATTTTGCGGGGCAGGATGACTCGAAGACCTTGCAGTCATTCTCCTCCTGATATCTGATTCTTTCAGATGTTAAATAAAAATGTCTGTCTGTGGCAGCAAGCAACAATAGAGAACACTCTTGTCGTTACCATTAGTAAGTACTGTCAACTGTTCACTAGCTTCACAAGCATTATTAGAGGTAACTCGCCTAGATCACTCCATCGGGATCACTCTATTATTGCTTGTTTGCGGCACATATATATGGGTGTTATTCTTCACGCACATCCCGTTTGTCGTGAATCGCACAATGAATGCAACGCCAACCGAGAGATTGCAACACCACTTTTGGCACTGGCATGCTTATAAACAGAAAGTTTGACAGATCTTGCAAGCTTGACGTAACCTAAGTACTTTTCCGAGTCAATTAATTGCATTAAAAAGCAAGCTGAAGTTTTGCCACACAGTCCCGTCGCCACGGGAGAGGGCTTTTGTGGGCTTAGTCCCTCCAAAACAAAGTTTCAAACCCCCTCAATTGAAATATAAGCACTATAAAACAGTTATGTTTGTTCAAATTTTAAAATGTCAAGCCCCACTGCACAAATGTAAAGCCCCCCCTTTTGAAGACTTTCTGGTGACGGTTTTGTTGGCACGCCAAGCCTTTCATTAGACAATTCTTTGGTTACAACGGTTAGATTTTAACACCATCCATGAGTTCACATTCATAATTCATTTATTGATTAATCTTACCTATTGTTGCACTTTAACCAAACTTACCTGTAACTACACAGCAATGCCTGTCAACAAACCAAAACAAAACAGCATTCAAAACAGCACACTGCTTAAATAATGTCATTTATATTGAAATGACTGACTAAAAATTTAGTCTAACAAGTCAGTGTCACAAAACTACAATTTTGCATATCATAGAAAGAAAAAAGCTATCTGCCCTGGTATCATCCAACAACCAGCTAACGCAGGCTCACGTAGAATAGGCGTGAAGACTGCAAAGCCTGGTGTAGACTAGAGATCACATTAAAAGAGCGAGAATGCTCTAGCTAGTTTAAACTAGATCACAATAGGCTTATGCTAGCTAGCCTTAGTCCAGGTGCGCAGCAAACAACATCCTTAATTGTATACTGAAAGAGCCCTATCTTGGCACACCGGGAACAGATTGATGCCAACAAATTTGGCATGTCCAATTAGCAGATTAAGAGAGGAATGAGATTACACTATGATACAGAGAATACACCATAGACAGACTCGGAGTCATGGCACAGAAGGCTGAAAAGATGCTTCAGAATGAAGATAATAAATGAATGATTGTGCAATGTGCAACTTTTTCCAAAAGTCTGAATCCTCGAAATATCAATAAAAGCGTTTCGGATATCCGGGTCCGTATCCGGTTCCTGTTTCAAAGCAGATTTTAGATATTCGTATCCGGTTGCAAACTCACTATCCTTCCGGATATCCAACCGGCAAACCGGATAGTGATCATCTCTGTCGGGAACCCTCGTGAAGAACAAGACGCGTTAAATTTACGAACACTTCAAGATTCAGCAACAAGTGTTTTAGAACAAGCAACTGCGGCGGCCGACACTGCAGTCGGCAATGCGGTTGCAAACCACGCAAACATTTTGAATCGAGACATCAGGACAAAAAGTTTGAACTTGGATCCGCGAGGAACAGCAACAAAAATTTTCAGCATGGGTGAACAATTTTCATATTGTTGGGCTTCCAGATCCAACACTTGAACACGAGGCCGTTAATCTCAGAACGTTGAACCGAAAAGTTTTGAACGAAATTAGGGTTAATAACCCCTTGAAATCGCAGAAATATCTAAGACTTGACGGCCAAAACCAATTGGTTTCAGATCTTCAAATGAATGATCATAAAATTGTCAGATTGGTCGATGCAACAGCGCCTGCTGATGGTGTGAACAAAAGAACACTGGATGCTGCAGTCAATTCACTGAGATCTGAAAACGAGCAGCTGATGCTTGCAACGAATGAGAATATTTCTCAGAGAGTTATGTTTCTTGATGGAACTTCTTTGCCAGAAAATCATCAAAATTACAATGACAAAAGGATAACAAAAATTCTTTCGCGTATTTCAGCTCCTTGCCCCGGAGGTCAAACATGTCTATCAGAAAAACACTTGAAAGAATTCGCAAACCATATTCATTTATTGAAAATGATTTAAAGCAGGCGTGGGCAATTATTTTTGCTCGAGAGACACATTGAGAAGGTTGCGTTTAGCGGAGGGCCGTACCTTCTTGTGAGAGTAGAAGCAAGTCTCGATTTATAGCCTCAGCACTAATATTTACTATGAGAATTTAAAAAAATGTTAGATTTGAATATTTTGCTGGGTGCTTCTACGGGCCACTGAAAACGCTGTAGCGGGCCACATTTGGCCCGTGGGCCGCTATTTTCCCACCTCTGATTTAAAGCATGAAATAACTTTGGCAAAGAATCTGCTTCTGGAGGAGTCGAAATTATCTGTATCGCACGAATTATTTTTTCATTCGCAGCTACTTAAAAAGCTGCGTTTGATTGTTACTGGTAGCTGTAACTCTTCCCGGCACCAGCGCTTCATGCGAGAGAAGTTTTTCATAAATGAAATTAGTGAAAACATTCCCAGAAATTCCATGACCAGTGAAAGATTGGGTAACATTGATCTACTTTCAGTTGAAAGATACGAGCTGAAAAATATATTTAGATGATTTCGTCAATGAATTTGATAGCCGACATGACAATTGAAGGATTAAGTTACATTGAGGTGATGATGATATAAAATTCCAACGTAGACTGTGGAGGGATCTGTTTGAGAATTATATTGCTCATTGCCTATTATTCCCACAAGCCTTTCATGTCTATTATTCCCACAAGCCTTTCAAGACTTACTCCCACAAGCCTTTCATAGCAGTGTCTTAGCCACCACAAAATTTTTGGGGGGGGCAAAATGTTTGATTTTAAGCTAATAACACTATTTTGTTTAGAAAAACGCCTCTCAAAGCAAGAAACGACTATATTTTCTAAAAATTTGGGGCGGCCATGGCCCCTTTGGCCCCCCCTGGCTACGCCTATGTTTCATAGAGGTACATCTAACAAGTCACGTAGTCTTATGCTGTGCGAAAAGAAACCTGCATTAGCGTCGCTTGATTAAGCTATTCACTCAGGCACAGTGGTCGCACTCACAATCTCACACTATAATGGACTTTTCAAATCGTATGGAAGCACTGCTACAGATTCACTCATGCTTCTTTTCACACAGTATGAAACAACGTCTCTTAGGGGTCCATGCCCCCCCAAATTTTTAGAAAAAGTAGTAATTTTTCGCTTTGAGAGGCGGTATCCCCAAAATATATTGTTGCTCGCCTAAAATCAAACATTTCGGCCCCTCCGAATTTTTTGGTTCCCCCAAAAAAGTTGAGCTGGCTACGCCACTGAGTCACTGTATCGCTACATCACCTGTCAAAAGATGTCTGAGGTCAACAGTCACATGCGGAAAAGCGCATTAACTATCGTAAATCGTAACTTGAAGTGAACCTTCGAAGGTTCGTTGCCACGTTATTGTTACGCAACAAAGAGCAACAGCAGAACAAAGCGCTTGCAAGTTTCGTAACGTTTTGAGTCTGTAGACGGAGTGGACATGAGTGGACTGCAAGCTCATCACTGCATCACACTAGAACAATGAAGCTGGGGAGCTATGGCTTTGCAGCAGTGGCGTAGCAAGGCTAAGTGCCGCCCGGGGCTGACCATAAAGTGCCGCCCTTTCCACTCCTCAAATTTGCTTACAAAAATTTTTAATGGAAGTTCATGTTTCGTGCTAATTTAAAGATATAAGGATTAATAAATCACCTTCAAAATCGCAAGCAAACACTAACAAACTGAAATGTGTCTTGTTTTTTATTGTCGATTATGATTCTTGCTTTTTCTGCTTGTCGCCACCTTTCTCATCATTAATTTTTCTATTTTTTTCTTTCTTTCCATGGGCATATACGAACCCCAAATGTTTCGTCAAACTTTCCTCCCTGTTGGTTTTTATATCTCCGGTAAGCTCACCGCATGACATTTTAATAGTTTACTCATTCCAGGGGATCAAACGGTAAAATTAAGGATGTGATGGGGGCATACCTACCTTACAAATGTAAACATTTATGTATGTTAAAATTTCGTGTAATATCCCCGTCTTCAACTAAAAATAGTATATATACAGGCTATATAATCAATTTGATAATATGATCGCAGTGATGTAAAGATCGTTTCATTGTTCACTTCACGTTTCAGTAGTGGTTTAATCCACTTAGAATATATGGAAAACTTCGAACGTTAACTCTGTGGGCACTTGCGCGGAGCCCTCTATAGGTGCAGGGACAGTCCCGTCGCCACGGGGGCTTATGGGGGCTTAGCCCCCCAAACGAAGCTCCAATCCCCCCAAATTGAAACATGAAACGCTATAAATCAATTGATTTTTGGTTAAGTTATGGAGTGTCAAACCCCTCCGCACAAACCCAAAGCCCCCCCGCAGAAATGCAAAGCCCCCCTATTGAAAACTTTCTGGCGACGGTTCTGTGCAGGGACCCATTTTGAAAAAATATTTTAAACTGGTTTAAAACAGGCTATGGTTGAGAAGCGCATCACCAGAAAGTCTTCAACTGGGAGACTACGTTTGTGCAGCGGGGTCTGACATTATTGAATTTGACAAAAAATCCACTGATTTATAGTGTTTCATATTTCAATTTTGGGGGACTTGTAGCTTTTTTGGGGGGGCTAAGACCACCAAACCCCCGTGGCGACGAGACTGGTTATCAACAGATGTCTGTTTCGAAAACTGTATTACCAAACCATGCCGGCTGGGACATAGGCCTTTTGGATGCTCAGCAATGATTAAAACGTCTTACGTTCGACGGTTATTGCGATGAAGAACTTTATTCAGTACACCATTGCCAAGCTGTACAACCATTTCGATTAACGCTCTTTTTACTATAAAAGCGTTAACCACAATCATATCTAAACATTTCGTTACCCTTGTGTTAGATTTTCAGACTGAGGTTCTTGCCTCAAATTCATCAAAATGAGAGCAACACCTTTTTTAAACTTTTCTTGTTGAAATGACTTTTTCTTTGACTGCCAATCTAAAGTGTGTCGTTGAACAAAGGCGACTTCACGAAAACCACGTTGCCTATCGTCTGGCTCTTATTCACTCTACTTGCAGTTGAAACTTACAATCTGAGCTCAAAGTTACCCATGAAAATACACCAACTGCACTACCCCGCTTCAAGAACGTCATTTTCCGGCACCATTACGTCATGCAGAAAAACAGCAAAACGGCAGTTGTATTGAAACTGATAAAAGTTATCTTTGCAAAGTTCTTCACTTCAACCGCCAAAACTTTATGTTGATAGGCCTACTTAATGACTGGGCTACAGCTTATGGCAGTTATTGAAAATACCCCACTGGACATTAAAAAATAGCATGAGATGTGCCAAGAAATGATTTTTTTATAATTTTGGCGAAAGCAATTAGCGGCATGCCAACACCTGAAATATGCTTCTTGCCGGGGCAGTTGAGGCGAATGATCTTGCCCAAGGAGCACCACCACGGCGAGTCACTCAGTGTCTGTGGATTGGATACACAACCTTCCATTTAAGAGGCGGACACTCTACCACTGGCAGTGGGGTGACTGACGGGGGGCAGGGGTGCGCCGCCCCCTGGCAGGCAAAATGTAAAAAATGGGCCCCCTGTTAGCTTGTATTTCGGTAATTAGTATTCTTTTGATGTTTAGTAGGTTTTTGTTCTTAGCGTTTTTCATAAATTTCTCGGAGTGTTTCCCGGTGATTTCGGGTGTCAGTATGGGCGAATCCAGTTAATCGCATAACCATTTTGCCAAGATTTTTTGTATGTGTTCCGGAATATGCGATTATCTGTATCAGAAAAATATCCGCAAGTTTACCGCCTAGCGACACAGGGGGCCCAAAATTCAGTCCGTGGCCATGGGGAGGCTTTTTTGGGTTAGCTCCCCAAACAAGGCTTCAACCCCCAAATTTAAATGTGAAACACTGGAAATCAATGTAGTTTTTATCAATTCGTGTTCTGTTTTGTCCTGTCGTTATAGACAGAGCAGTACCTGCCGCTGTTACTTAGAATAACATCGCCTGATCATTTTGGTAGATTTGTGAGGTAATAAACGAATTTGAGACTTGAGCGCAAAGCACCATCATTCATTGCTTGGAGCGTTGAGCGTGAAGCTAGCCTATGTGCCTGGTTGTATACGTCCAGAAGTCAGACTTACACCTGATCAATATATTTTGCGTAGTGACTGTTGTGAAAAAATGCATTATGGCTACCTCAGATAGTCTTCTCATATTTTGAGCGCGATGCGCTTGCTTTTCAAGCAAAATTTAACGAATGAAAGCGCTAATGAACGAAAACGTTCATCGCGACGCATTGCTTTGATCGGCCTCAGGTTTGTTCCTTCGGTAACAGTGCTTTCATAACTGAACGATAGGCTTGATTCTGATTTCCTGCAAAATTTTGTTATTATTTGCATTTCATTACATGTCTAAATAATCGTCGTTAATTAAATGACAATCATTAAGACCCAATTCCTTTTTGTGAAGCTCTGTTCTTAAGACACGTCTTGATGAAGTTTATCCAAACGTATTTATTGCACTTCGGATAATGCTAAACTGCCCCAATACTGTTGCCAGCGCTGAAAGGAGTTTCAGCAAACTGAAGCTGATAAAACAGGTCTCATATGACAAATAGCAGACTATCCTCATTAGCCATGTTGTCAACCGAAACCACATGTTTGTGCCCTCTTGATTTGGAAGATGTCATGAAACAGTGGTTCTCAATCTTTTATGGTTTGTGGCCCCCTTCCAACGACTCCCAACACTTGTGGCTCCCTGCTCATCAATAGAGTATTGCAATATTACGGCAGAGCTATTTAGCAAAAGCCTCTGCTCGTGGCCCCCGGGGAACCGCTCCGTGGTCCCCACCGGGGGCCGAGGGCTCCGGTTGAGAAGCACTGTCAGAAAGGCTTTTGCATTGCATGCCAAAAGACGTGAGTCCAAGTTGTTTTGATGCTCCTGTAAAGTGACATTGTTTATGATATTTTCATGGTTATTGTTACGTAATATTTTTCATGTGTGTTACTCTACTCTGCCACTGTACAGTGATTTCTTTTGTTGTGCTTTATGGCCACGGTCCGCCAGTTGAGTAGCCCCGCGAGCAATAGATTAATTACAGTGAAAACTTAATCATGACTAATAATAACGCTAATACAGCAACGCTTTAGAAATCTTTTTTTTAAAGAAATCACCACCAGGGGGGCCCAGTAAGGATTTTGGGGTGGGGTAAAACTTGGGCTCCTACGGCACTGTTCATACATATTTGTAATTATCTGGTGTGTAGCTTCATATTTAGATAAAATTGTTTGGCATTATTTCCTGAGTTTGCTAAATGAATGTGGCTTTATTACTGATACGGAGAAATCAATGAACTGTTCAAGAAATTACGTTTTTGGCTTACCACATTTGTTTTGCTGTTTACTCAGGCAGTGCCCAGAATCTACTACCATGCCCCATCATTTAGTCAAGCATTTAGTGCTTAGAGGAGAAGTGGAATGAATTTAAGAGTGAATTACTGCGATTTAGGTGTGGTAATGAGGGGGTGAAAGGGGCACAATTCCACGGGCGCCGAAAAGTTCCAATAATGTCCCACGTACTTCCTTCAATACAGTACACTGACTTCAGAAAACCATCAGGTTCGAACACGGGGGCGCCAAACTTGCTTCTTGCACCGGACGTCGTCAAGCCTCGTTACGCCCCTGGGTGTGCTGGATCTTCCGACAAATCATAAGCCGACCTTATACAGTCACAAGTCACTGATGGGTATCAATTTTAGATAGGATATGTTACATGAAAACGTGGAATTCTAGTATAAAGTCATTTACCCAATTGAAGCTCATTAAATCACCCGACAACTATCTTCTGTGAAATAACGCATATGAGTTTTTGGGAACTAATTGTTGCATACCCAAACGGTGGCCAACGGGCCACCTTCGGCGATGTTTTGCCCCCCCTGGCTCAAACCTCTAGTTACGCCACTGACCACTAGGCTATCGCCGCCGCAGCGAAATCTTCGTCGCCAATGCCTAGGTGTCAGGAGGTGTTATGACGTGCAGTTGGGACGTTACTGAGAAACCAAAGATACGAGAAAAGGGATTAAGCTAGCCTTGATTATTTATCGTGATTTCATGCAAAATTTTTCATCAGATTTTGAGAGGAGGGGCAATATCGCCTGAAAGAACATGACAACCGAAAACAACTGGAATCCTAACGTTTTTAGTCTGCGGTCGAATGTCATCTCTTTCCTTTGTGCAAAGGACTTTTGACTAAGATGGCTGAAATGGCTTTGTCTGGCGAGGAAGGTGCAGGGTCTGGGGCACAATTGGCCCAAAAGTAAGCATGCCCATAAATAGAGGGCGCAGGAAAATTTTCCGCCCCCCTTGGAAAAATGTTTTGGACGTAATTTAAAACTATTGGACATAGTTTAAAAAATTGGGGCCCCTCTCAGAATACTCTTCGTCCCCCAAATATTTTATCAATCCACTCGCTCCAAAGCTACATGTCGTGTTCTTTTAGGCTAGCCTACCCGTCTAGAGCTTCTAAATATGAAATTTGAAAAGCAGTAGAACATTAAAAAATGTATTTAAAATAATAACGAAAAACTAGAACTTTTAAACTCCTTTCAAAAATTAATTTTTGGTCAGCGAAGTGCCGCTCCCCTCAAAGTGCCGCTCGGGGCCCGCGGCCCCCCCTTGCTACGCCACTGCTTTGCAGCAAGATTTTTGAGGAAATTTCCTGCTTGGAATTGCTTTCATCTTTTTATGACGATTCGAGCTTGACTTATTATTCAGCAGTAATGGCCACAACAGTGACGCACACAAGCGAATCATGTCGCAATTTATTTGCACAAGAAATCTAGTTTCGTGTATTAACACATCTTCAGTTCTGGCTCTTGTGCAGTGTGAGTGCCATGCCGGTAAATAAAATGTTATTGCAAGAATTAAATCAATTTAATCGGAATCGAGATGCCGACTTCAGATTTTCTAGAAATTTTTGGTTCTTAGTCCAATTGCCAGGAGAGAAATGCCCGATTCGCCCCTCCTGCGGACGCCCATGAAAGTAGCTCACCGTATCTTTGAAAAACAAAATGTCCTTGAAAAAATTTCAAGTGATCTGGCAACCCTAGTGTGATTGCATCTGCAGTGGCATTTGGGTGTCTTTAGTGAATAATAACGCTAGTTCATATTCAACGATATTCACAAGCCCATGTTGAGTTTGACAGGGAAAAGATAAATCATAGCAACGTAATCTTCAAAACAACGAAAAATCACCAGGCAAGATAGACATTTACGTTAGCCCCCTACTTTTTCCTTGGCTCCGCTGTGGCCCCCCAACTTTTTAAATTCCAGAATCGTCACTGCTCCTTGGTAAAAATCTGCCCTTTTCATCAATGCATTGGTACTGACTGGATAAAATACCTGCAAGTAAATTCATTTTTGCTGCTAAAGACTTTGGTTACAAAAAACTATTAGCTGTAGCAAGACTGCCGCTATATTTAATTGGGGCCAAAATAGAACCACTCTCCACGACACGAGCCTATTGTACATGAAAACCAGTGTTCGGCCAGCGAAATAGCAATCTGGTTCGTTTGGCTTCCGTTGCAACATCCCAGGCTGTTGAACAGATGTCAAAAATCCATGGCTACTAAATTTCGTTTGGCTTCATCCAGCCGTCACGCACCTGTGTAACTCAGGTTATTCCAATCGTCGGAAAACTGAAGTGCTTTTAAAAGCGGCTTATTCACGCGTTCTGCACAAAGAGACACGGGTTGATAATTATTTTGGCCGATGAAAAAATCTGGCTACAAATGAGTTGCAGAAAATGTTTTCTTAACAAAATTTATTTACGAAACATATTAAAAGCAAACCAATAAATCACGGTGCGCTATTGCTTTCATTAGTCGGGTTAAATGTCATAAATGGCTTCCTTGGTAATGGTACCGTGCGAGTTTTGAACTTTTGAAAACTAGCTGGGTATACTGTTTTGCGGGCTATACAGACATCCTCTCGAAAAGTTAAAGATATGCAGAAAATCATAGCACCAAAAAGTATAACTTAATGCTTTCATCGGCAACTCATTAATTGCAAAATCATGCAGAAATGAAATTTCTTCAAACTTTAAGGACTGTACTGCTTTTGCAGAACATAAACAACTTCTCCACTAGCCTGTAGAGCAGTGGTTCCCAAACTTTTTTTACTCCATACACACTTCAGAAAAGCAAAAAATATACTTCGTCGCACTTCATGCACAAACTTAATTCCGGTTTGGCCTAATGCAGTGGCCAAAAGGTTTTTGTAAAACTTTATTTGACCGTATGGGCAAGAAAAATAAATCAAAGTATTGACATATTTTTTCTTCCTTCAGTAAACACGCTAAAGCCAAGTTGCCTCTCAAGATAGTGATTTCTTGTGCATTTGCCTCTGAATAAACTATCCAACAAGTGATTCAAGATGAACTCGAGCAGAATATGTTGGCTTGCTAAGGACATGCAGCTGGAATAAAGATTGTGCAACTTCAACAGCAAGCTTCAGTCTACTAACCATTACGTCACTGTTCGACGGTCGACATAGTAATGCACTTAATATTTTTCAAATGTATTTAAAACTTCATCATGTATTTCTACATTTTCATGATTCATTGCAACGCACGGTTTGGGAGCCACTGCTGTAGTGTAGAACAACGTAACGAACGAACACACATTAGCGCGTTGATGAAACTGATAAAGTGAAAAGCAAAATCTTTTCGCAACAAGTCAACCGACTTTGAAAACTTGCTCAGATTTAAGCATGACTGAGTGTTTCTTCAACTGGGAACAACGTGTGTTTACTGATAAAATTACTTAGAAGTCGGTGGTTAGTTGGTTCCTTTCTTTGTGATTTCTTCAAGGTCGTCTTTTCCAGTAACGACCAGCGTTTTTCCTCTTGCTACTCGGTTAACTGCCACGCTTACAATGGCATCACCGGCGGCTTGGTTGTGAATCCAGGTGAAACCGGGAGGCATTTTATCAGGGACGGGAGAAATCCCACACATAAATGAAACCTGTGAATAACAACATGTGTTTTTCCTCACGTTTTGACATCAGAATAATCATCCGAATGTTACGTGAAATGCAAAGATGGAAATTTTAGGTGAACACACCTACAAAAATATGGATTTTTTTCTTTTTGGAAGAGAGTACCTTTAACTTTGTAAGTTTCGTCGAACTGGCTATGTGGCTCTTTAAAAAATTATTTTGAAATCATTGCTAGAACAACGTAAAATACTATGATATCTTATTTTCCTGGTTTTCTAACTTCAAGGTTTCTGCTTCTACAAATTTTGCTCAATGAAAAAAATTCGAGCACTTCTAGCATCCGAAGCTTCGACGCCAAATTCTATTCCAAACTGCTCGTCACCCTGAAGGTTCTGTATCAATGCTTTTGAGGGGATTCATGGAACCCTTTCAGTCCCGCGTGCGCCACTTTTCTTGCAGAGCTTTGCAATGTTATAACTCGCCAGGCGATTGAGCTAGAGAGCTGTTCATACCCTCTACGGATTCAGCATGTCTTGTAGTCAAAATCGAAAAAAAAATTTTTCGTTTTGGGTTTGAGTTTTTCTAGGAGGAACGTAACAAGTAGGGGTGTTTTGGGGTTATTTTGGCCATCTTTGCCTAGCCCTGGGCGCCGTCCCAATGGGCCATTTTCTGGACTCAAAGTTTAGTTGAAAACTAGGTCAAAATTCGCGTCCTTTGATTGACTTTCTAGTATATCGGGAACGAAAATTATGGCTCATAAACCAAAAATTAACCAAAATTTTGCTCCCTCAAAAGTCACTCTTGGGGGATTCCACCGCAGGCAATACCTCGCCGTCAGATTGAGTTAGAGAGCTGTTCAAACCCTCTAAAGACTCGTGAAGGTATGTGGTTTGCAATAAAAAAAACGTTTCAGTTTAGGATGTCTGTTTTTTTTTCAATGCTTATACAATGATAGAATGTTTATGTTATTTTTTGCTAACGTCAGCATTTTTGCCCGACCTCCCTTTAAGCCCCGCAGGAGCCATTTAAATGACACAAAATTTTTTTTGAGTTTACCTTTTTGTTGGTTACTATTCGGGACTTTGAAGGGTCCGAACGGGTTTTTAGCGTTCCTGGTTCCACGATTAGGGCCAAAAAACCTTAAAATTAATTTGGGAAATTCCCCAAAAGTATTGAGAAAAGCCCCTTACCAATTAGTTGTTTTTTGGCCTAACTTTTGAACCAGAAACGCTAGAAACTCAATCAAGGGCTCTAAAAACGCGTATTCTGCGCTTGGGATCGGATGATGACGTCATATAATTAACCAAAAAACATGCCCCTGTCATGATCCCATTGGCCCAAAACCCCCCAACCAAATTAAAAATTTTTTTTAATTCTAAACTACACAACGCCACTAGTCATTACAGGGTTTGAACAGCTCTCTAGCTCAATCTGCTGCCGAGTTATGGCTGGCCTAAATTTGCCCTGAAAGGGCAAATTATGCCTTTTCTGAAAAGTTTTGAATTAGGCCAAAAACTGGGTTTTTGACCCATAATTTTGGCTACAGATATGCTAGCAAGTCAATCCAGGGCTCTATAGACGCGGATTTTCACCTAGTTTTCAACAAAACTTTGAACCAAAAGAGTGGGTCAATGGGTTGGGGCCCAGGGCCGGCCAAAGGAGGCCAAAATTTCCAAAACATGCCTTCTTTGTGACGTCACCTCCAGAAATCCCCCACCGAAAACGAAAAACGTTTTTTTTCGATTTTGTCTACAGGACTTGCTGAATCCGTGGATGGTTTGGATAGCTCTTTAGCTCAAGCGCCTGGCGAGTTATAGGATTGCAAAGCTCTGCAAGAGTTGGGCTTTTGCGGGACTGAAAGGGTTGGAATGCGAGGATTTATTATCGCGTACTTAATTCCATCTGCTACGAAAGCGCGCGACTCTGAGTTTTCTCGTAGGCCTAGTTGGGGCCAATAGACATTCGGGTATTTTGGTGAAGCCTAATGTGAGTTTAGGATTTTGTTCGACCTTTGGGAAGACGAAAGCTTAAGCGTCTGTTTCAAAATGACGACAATTTGTTTTTGTAAGAGTTGGATAGGTCATATTTTTGGTAATCGTTTCGCGTTTCCGTCGCGTTTCTTGTGCCCTTTTGCGTAGCATGTGATACTGTGATTTCTCAGTGTCTGTGTTAGTCTGTGTGCTGTTTTGAAACAGTGCTGCAAATAGGCTTGCCGTGTTTGCTCCTGATTAACGCTTTATGTCTTCAGTGGATATTGTCAGCTCGGTGTTAGAAAGTTGGGCAGTCCTGTTTTGTCGCACTGATTTTTCTCAAATGTAGTTACTGGATTGCAGTCCAAGTTGAATGTGCGTGTGTAAAGTAAAATAATTAACAAAGCCTTCCCACAACTCTCAGTGAAGGCGTTTTGGTACCGTAGGTTTTTCCTACGCCATAGGCTACGTCATCAAATGTAGAGCATTTCCACACAATAGGATCATGGCAAAAGGGAGCAAGAACTTTGACATAAGCATCTTCCTCTAATTAAGGACATCCGCAATTCTAATCGTAATATCGTTAACCACAAAAATTTGAAGTCACCACATGTTGTTTCGAAGTTGACTTAAATGAGTAAGGTAATTAGGCTTTGATGAAGTATTTTTTTGATGAAGTATTTCTGAAAACGCGTTTGAGGTCGTTTGTTGGACCAAATTGTCGTTTTGTGTTACGCCAATTGCAATTGGTTTTTAAGCCCAAAAAGTTTTCAAAAACAAAGCAACAAGCACTGTATAAATAATCTTTACCTCAGCAACTGAAGCTGCGTCGCCTGCATGTTCCTTGGCAGCTGACCGAGCCAATCCTTGAGCTGCTGCTCCACCTACAGGCATGAAACCGGTTCCAGGGCCCAAGTACATATCAGCTCCTCCGCCTGAAATAGAATTAACCAACGTTTTTGCAAATAAAATTTCTTTCTGTTACAACCAAAAACGACTGAATTTAAATTTAACTTAGCTTTTCGCCCTAAAGCCCACGTACACGCAGTGCTCCCCCATAAGAAATGAAAAACAGGTCATGAATATTACCTGCGCGCCACAACGTCCTAGTGGCCTCCCCGCAGCGCCACAGTGGCTGTGCGTTTCTTCTCACGTTTTGAAAGCTCGCAACGATATAAAGAGGGGCGGCATTAGCTCAGTGGTAAAATGTCCACCTCCTTGTTGGAAGGTTGGGTGGTCGATCCACAGCCACTGAGTGAATTGCCGTAGCGCTCCTTGGGCAAGAGCGTTCACCTCAACCGCCCCGGCAAGAAGCACAATCCAGGCTTAGGCCTGCCGCCAATTGCCGTCACCAAAATTAACAAAAAAAAACAAACGATATAAAGAGGGCACATGAGTAGTCATAAATGACATTTTAATGAAACGTACACTGCATGCCCGTTAAAACTGTCCCAAAAACGTAGAAAAATCCTGATCACTTTGTTGGCGAAGAGATCACGAGCAAATGCGTTGAACTAAGCGGATTCATCTCCAAAAACAGGCTTCTTTATTGCATAAAGTTCCAATCGAGCTTTTTCTATTGAGGTTTTGAACAGGCGATTTTCTGACTTTTTAGTTCGGCAGCCTGCCAGTTCATTCATTAAACACATCGACTTAATTTACTGTGTAGGCCCGAGGTTTGTCCCTATCTATTCTATGCTATGTTACGGTACATGTCTTTATCTTTGTGGGAAGGGGACGCAGTCTGCAGTGAAGGAGATCAGTGAGTGCAGACTAACACTGTGCGAAGAACTGCGACAAAATACCGGGTGATGATATCTTAAACATAACTTTTTAAAGATCATGCACCGTAAATAGCAAAATATTTAAGTTAAAATCGTATGTTTGGCTAAATAGTAACTTTTGATATAATCAATAGTAACTTTTGAATTTGATGTTTTTCGTGTAAACAATCAAATGCAACAAAACAAGAACTATTTTTCGCTGGAAAATTCCCATGTAGACCAACTATAGTATTTTCTGCATAGGAAACCAACACCCAGTGCCGTGGCAAGGCAGCCCCGTACCCTCCGGTCGGGGGGAGCCCGCCCATTCGTAGAGGCCCCACATTATATGCTGTATTAGTAAGTTAGAGCCGTCTCTCTACCCTTGACTTTTATTCTTCTGGTTTTTGCCCTCAATGTAGAGCCGGTAGATTAAGCATGCAATATCATGATTCGTTAATTTCGAGAAAGAATTGCAGACGTTCGGACACTATAGCAGTTTTTGTAAAGTTGTGGTTACGTCAGAACAAGGCCAATTGTTAATTGTTAATAAAGTCTTGCCCTTCTCCACTTAACTTCGCTGGCTTCACCCTTGTGCGTTGAAATTCTCGGGGAAATTTGCGTCATAATGAATGTGCTGTGGAGTGTTGTGCAATCGCTTTGTAGTTGCGTAGAGAGACTAGGTTTCTACTCTAGTTCAACGTTAAAAAACGTTTTCGTGAAAGCTGCTTTAGACAGGTTATGTAAAGTTGCTGTTGTGTCAGTTTATTATGTATATGTCTGTGAAGACTGTGTTAAGACAGTCTAATTTAAGGTTTCGACCAGAAAAAACGGGGATAATCTTGATAAGTTTGACGCTCGCTTGCTCGATCTTAAAAAGCCCCTTCAGATTTAATCTCACTTGCTATATGTCATGATGAAGATGGATGGTGTCAGATTCCAATAAATTCGTTCTTATTAGACGTGAAGGCAGAGGGAGTGTTGGGAAGCAGTTAGTTCTACGCACAGCTTCCACCTATGAGCTTTTGGTGAAAGCACCAAGTTGATTACATTGAGAATGGCTATTAAAATGATGAGGCTGTACAGCGACCACCAGGTGCTCTGTGATCGACGGGAAGCAAATCACAAGCATTAGTGAGACTGCCGGTTTCACATATTGTCGTATACCAGCGGTGTGCAATCTTTATTACTGAAGGGCTGAACGCAATTAAACAGATTAGATCGTGGGCCACGTATTCGTTTCACACAGGCTGTCTAGTACTAGTGACCGGCATAAAATCCACTTTGTTGTATTGCATTTGGCCGGCGGGCTGCAAGCTGCACACCCCTGTCGTATACTATAGTTGATGCAAGTACATTATTAGTTTAGCTTTTCGAGACTAATGGTACATGTATGTACCACAGGCATACCGTTCCTGTCTTAGAGGCCATTATTATACCATAAATCCGTTTATTTTGACCTTTCCCGACTTTTTAAAACCGCACGTGCTCGGTCCGTTTTGCTTCATTGATTTTTGCTATGACATCATCTTTTTTCGTGCCATTAGCATCATTTTCCATGCGGTGCAGCAGAAATGCAAGCGCAGGGTTGCCACATTGGCCATTTCATGGCCAATTTTGAAAAATTTGGCCATATTTTTGCCCATTTTTTTCAGTTTGTCATTGTAGAATTAAGTTTTCATTAAATATTGTCTTTTTGTATTTTTTGGACGGTATTCATGTTACTCGTTGTTACAGTAACACCGTGACACTTCAACCTTTTATTGCTTTGAAGTGTGTAGTAATGATTTAGCCCTTGCAGTCAGTAGATTTTGTACAGATGTTTTCAGTCAGTGATAATCTCTTAGTTACCATTGGTATCTGCTGCGCTTGTACTGCTGCACTCGGTTGTGTGACTGATAATGTAATGGAAGTATTTTGCATTTTTGGTAAGATATTACTTTTAGAAGTTTCTCATCACTTTTACAGTAACACTCTGCAGTAACTTCAACCTTGTAATGTTCAAAGTGTGTAGTAAATTATTTAGCCCTTGCAATATTGTAGATTTTGTGCAAATGTTTCAGTCGGACCTATTTGTTCTCAAGTGTTCCTCTGCCCTTTCGTTCACATGTGAACTTACTGATGGTTTTGAGCATGTGGTTAACTCATTATGATAATCAACTTAATGCAGTTCATGGCTTTAATCTTTTGTTCATGTATTTGGAGCACAAGATCAAGAGAATTTTAGCCTTGTCATTGAATTAGAAAATTAATTTCAAATTGCAACAGTTTTTAATATATGGTTCTAAGTTTTATTATGATAAATAAAGGCAAGTTGTAACAGGTAATTTTAAGTTTACGGTAAAAATTGCTGTTTCAGGGTAAAAACTTGCTTCTTTGGCAAAACCACATTTTTGGCGAAAAATATACTGCCTCCGAACGATTTGAGACACCTATGAATATGGAAATTACCATAGTTAAAACATTTTGTGATTTTGACAATAACATTTTTAAAAAACAGACATTTTGGCCATTTTTTATCAGGATTTTGGCCATAGCTACGAAACAAATCTGGCAACCCTGATGCAAGGACACATCAAAGACTTGCAAATGATTTGGAAGGCTGAATTACAGTTACGTTGGCGAGCATTAGACTGGGATTTATTAGGCTGTTTAGGATGAAAGTAATAAGTTTGTTTCATTTGTTTTTTCTTGAAGATAATGTAGTAAGGGTGGTGGTAGTGTAACTGGTACATATGTGTACCAACAGACTTTATATGGTAGTGTAACTGGTACATAAGCGTACCAACAGACTTTATGTGTTGAGCATGATGGTACCTATTTGTACCACCAGGTCTCAACACACACATGGTATAGGTACTAGGCCCATTTTCTCCCCAAACCCTACTTTTTCAAATTTTGAATAAAACTTTCTTAAAAATGACACAGGAAACAGCTGTTGTTTGGTGGTTGTGACAAAAAAAAATTCGACTTGAAAGGGTTAAATTTTCTCTCTTTTAGGGTTTAAAACTTGGAGTTCATGTGTAAATTTGTCTTCTTACGACCGTTTGTCTTCCCTTTGCGCACTTTGTATGTGGCGTATGCCTACACCGACTGCTTTTAGCTTTTCCCTCGTTGCATCCGCAGTGTTGATGTTTGTCGTTTGCTAAAGACATCCTTACAACACACAGGTTGACAAGAGTTACCACCAGCTGATGCGTTACGACCTCAACTTGACGTAGACCACCATAATCGTGCTGACAGACGTGGATCAGACCCATTGACCTTGGTTCAATCACTGGGAAGCTGGCCATAGGAAGATGGATGAAATGTGAAAGGGTTGTAGCAGTGCGAACAGAGTTTTATCTTAGTTGTGTTCACGCTTTCTCTGTGTTACCTGCAGTAGCCCCTTACTGATCTGCGACCCAACATTTAAATGAAGACAATCTGTGCAGCGACCAAGCATTCAGATGCAACTGAGTTGATCATCCAGCAAACTGAAAGGCTTTGTGCACCATTTGGCTTTGTGCACTTTGCCATTATCTATCTTCATCACAACCATGAGCTACAATCCGGTATCCAACTTCATGCTTTCGGAAAAATTAACTAACTTTCGAAGGTTCTTGATTGGACAACTTGTTCCATAGTTTTTTGGTGTTCCGTTTTTTTTTACTTCATCCTGAGTTGAAACTCCATATCGTTGTGCCAATAAACTCAATCCCTCCGTGCCTAGGCCCGCAAGGATGAAAGCACTAGAGATGTTGCGGACAGAAAATTTTTGTCAAATCGAAACACATTTGATTTGGCTAAATCTATTCCGATTTGGGTGGTTCTGTTCGGATTTAACTAAATCCGTTCGGATTTAACTAAATCCGTTCGGATTTAACTAAATCCGTTCGGATTTAACTAAATCCGTTCCGATTTAACTAAATCCGTTCGGATTTAACCAAATCTTTTCCGATTTAGCAGTTTTGTTATGCTAAATGTATCCGATAAAGTTTTTTTTACGAACGGCGCCCCATACGTAACACCGATACGAAGCAGTTGCGACACAGCAATTCCCTCCAACTGTGTGGATCATCCAGAAAACTCCCATGTGTGTGTAAACATGCTCCTACGCATCACATCGTCCGAAACCGACTCATAACTATGGCTATTCAATACAAACCTTCGGATAAGGCTAACAAACTGTCCAGGGGCACTCGGGTGGACAACCTACTGTTTTTCGTAGTCCAAGAAACTTGTTGGTGGGTCATATTGAAAATAGTATACATTTAATTTAAACAGGACGACAAACTACTCAATCTTTTCCCGGAGAAACCACAGCTAAAAATTTGTGACGGAAGGGATACAATACAAAAAAACGAATATTTTGCATTGCCACACTGAACGTGTGGTTATGAAATTTAGCGAAACACACTGGCGCGACATGTCACCTAAATTATCTGTGTAAGATTTTCAACCTACGGTTTAGGAAAGCACATAAGAAGCACGTTTTTACATAAAAAAGTTTGAGAAAGATTTTAGTAACAGCTCGCTCTTCCACGTAGATTGCTCTTAAGGTTGCACATGACCTTCTCGGGACTGCTGAAATTCCTGCTAAAACTATTTAGCGTTCACCACCACTCCAGGGCACTGCGTTTTCATCAAACCATGTGTAAACCTCTCTTAGCGTCCATGCAGGCTATCGTCCACTGCTCGCAATTAAAGCTTGATTTGAATATAGTGGTAGGCATCATTAAAATCTTTATTCCGATCGACAAACGTGAAATGCCGGGACAACGAAAAACCTACGTTGTTCAACCGAGTTCCCGTTGACAGTTTTTTGGTCTTTGAAGTTATGGATTGGAAATTTAAAAAATATTATGCTCCGCTCCTTCTCCTGAATACAACTCTCCGTGATGCAAACGGCACCACGATGCAAAACACTTAAATTTTCAATCAAAATTGCCTTACACCCCGTAAAGCAGAGCCCAGCAACTGCCATTTCACGGATGACAAAAAAGCGAATCATCTGAAGTTAACCGCCAGTCAGGTCTGCGAACGACCGGCGTGAAGATCAAACGCTGTCAGTGCGGAAATGTCTGGATCGCGTGACTGACCAAAAAAACAACATTCTTGTCTCGTGCATACGTTGCACTGCGACTTACAGATACCCAGCGAAGAAGGTACGGTTTTCTGCTACTTGCAAGTCGCTTAGTCTAAAGATAGCAAAGTGGCAGAATTGTACATCACGGTTCGTAAAGCTATCAAATTCAATTTTAACCTTAAAACAAGGCTTCTCATGAAGCCCTTCCAGTTGTCTTATTCATCTAGTTCTTTCAAACGGACAGCAGAACAAAATAACGAAGAATCATCAACTTCAGTTTTCAAGTTTTGCTCAATTCAGGCAAATACGACAAAAACTCTAGTGCTCATGCAGTGCCTCACCTAAGCTTTTCGACGGGTGCGTCAATACAGAGCACGAAACCTTTCCTCACTTCAGCCTTTCATTTGTGTTTCGCTTTCGTGACAAGCAGGTTTAAAGTTTTGTCTCAGTCAGCAGGGGATATTTCCTTAAAAACCGTAAGATAACTTTCATGATCAATCACGCATCACTAAATTAATTACCCATTTGTTACGTGATGGAGAGGCGACGCGTAGTTTTTGAAGACGTACTACGAAAAACTGGCGTTTGTTTTCTTCTTTGCAGCTCTGACGTTACTGCAGTAGTCGCAGTGAGCAAAATGTTCAAAACAGCAATTTGTTTGAAAAATGACACTGTCAACTAAAAACCACTCGTTAATAACTAATGTTTGTTTTTCAAGTACCTTCCACCTTATTGGATTGTTTTCTATCCTTTGATTTGTTGTAACTTGTTAGATTTTTATCTGAAACCTCTGATTGGCTGGTATGATTGTCATTCCTGTCCTTCCATCTTCTTCCGGGTCTACTGTGTCCCCTGCTGTCCATACGGGCAACTATGTTACTTAATCATGGTCTATCGGTAACTGTGGTATTTCTGAATGACATGCACCGTTCATATTGTAATTGCTCTCATCGTATTGTCACTCGCTGCCGGTGCACATTAAACACACTGCAATATTACAACATGGCTGCTGCATGCCTTCCCGCTTTCTAACCTGCTTGCCGCTTACTTCTCTCACTTATGTGCATATCTCACTTCTCCATGGTGCTGAAACACGGAGTCCTTCATCTTAAGTGTAGCCAAGCTATTTTTCATGCTACAACAGTGATTCTCATAGTGACCCTGATAAAACGTTAATTCTCAACGTGGAATTTCTAGTGGTCCACTGAGAGTTCCACAAAGCCCTGATAAACGTTCCTGAAACTTGTAACCTTTAGGCTGTGCAATAAATTATGTAACACCACCTATGTGCAAAACAGTTTCGACTAGTTGTTCATGAGGTGTCAGCGGAGCAAAGTGGTCCGTTGGATGTTTTTTAAGATGGTCCTTGGTTGAGAACACCTGTGCTAGAATCTAAAATAGAATCCCACTTTGTTAATATTCTCCCATAGCTCTCTTTGTACCTAACTTCTCTTCACTTGTGTATTTGTGATTATGTGATTTGGTTTTCTTGTTGCTGCTGGTTTTCTTTTGCTTTACAGGAGCAGCGCGCGTCTTACCCCATGGACCATTTCTGGGTAACAAGGAAATTCGAAGGCTACATCTCAGCATATCTGATCCCAAGAGTTTCCACTCATCATTCCCATGCTACAAAACCGCTGCAAACATTTGTAGAGCTTGCTCGATGCGAAAGGGTTATGACAATCCCGGCCAGAGTTTCATTTTAGCTGGGTTTGTACTTTCTCTGCCACGCCCAGATCAAGCACCTGGCCCAACAAAAGAGACCGGTTGCGACCCAGCACAACCAGCGCAACTGTGTTGATCATCTGGCATATCTTTCCCATGCATATGCAACACCACGAGTTGATATTGGACAGTAAGAAAGCTAATTCAATTGTTGAGGGGCATTGACTCGATAACCTTTCGGTTCCTTCAATGCCTTGGCGTCCTTGCACTAATTTGTTTTTCTTGCTGGAATACTAATTATCGCAAAATAAAATCAACTGAACTCACCTGTATATTCCTCAACTCCAACGCCTACGAGAGGGGGTACAAAGGTAGATCGTACCCGGACCCGGTGGCTACTGGGGCCCGGGAGCATGAAAGTACGCACACTAAGCCTTTCTGTAATGAAACACAAAATCACTAGCGTAAGCCCGTTGCCAGTAGAACAATTAATATATCTCTAAATATTGGAATGGTAGCTGTTTCATCTATATTCTGATTACTACACAAGCAAGCTACACAAGTTTCGACAAGGGCTCCAGAAGCTAAGGGGGCCCGGTATTGGTTTTCATACCCCCTGGTAAAATTTCTCTCAGAGGCCCTGCTCTACACCTCACACATTGCTTGCCTTCCATCTTCGTATTTGCAGTGCTTGTAATTGATTTACTTTGTGTTTCCTGTTTTTATAGTGTTTGCTTTCTTGCTTATACTGTATATGTTTAAAAGAGAAAAACTGCAACCACTTATTCACTGAATGAAATGCGGAGTTACAACCTGGTGCTTCGAGTTTCGAGGCACGCAAGTGTCTTCGCCTTGTCAAGGCAGTAGTAAGGAAGCAGAACGGAAAGTTATTGTAAGGAAAATCACAGCGTAAAGCATGGGTCGGAAACGCGACACTTTCCCGGTTGCTTTTAGCAGTAATCAGTTGACACTTAAATTCAGAATGCAATGCGGATATGAGCCATGATAGCACAATCTAATCACCTACGTATACGCCAGAAGACCTAATTACATGCACTAAAATACTAGATCAATCCCACGTTACATAAAAAAACAAAATCCTATTAGGATTAGACAACAGTGGGCAAAACGTGGCCCAAGAAACAATAGACGACACGTGATTTTTCCAAAAAATTGCCCTCACACGCCAAAAATGGCCGGCAAAGCCAAAAGTCTGCTGTTCGGTAAGTCCACGTACTTTACAGGATGATGAGCACTAGCGTACGGAGAGGGGGGGCACTGTGCCATGGCCCCCCCTCAGACCCTAAAAATAAAAAAATGTATAAACAGTATGCGTATTTTTAGGTGTAAATGCGTAATTTTACGTGTAATTTGCGTATTTTTAGGTGTAATTTTGCAAACTTTTCCCGGGGCATGTCCCCGGACCCCTCTAGAATGGTCGTCCTAAAGTTGATTTGTGACGTCACACGATTGTGACAAAACTTGGCCGCCCCTCGGAAATTTTCTGCGTACGCCATTGATAATGAGGTATTTGGGGATGCTACATTCAATTGCTAAAATTAGAAAATTCGTTTCAAACATTAGACCTAGCCTTTGTATAAATAGTTGCTGATGCTATCCCTGTAATGCATTCCATCAGAGACAATAATCTGGGATTCGTCCTTTTGTTTCATTAGCAATACTGCAAGGGCCATGAATTCGCGACCGACCACGACTCATTTCAAACTGAGAGATGTACTGTACGTGTTCTCAAAATCATGCTGTTGAATCACGGTGGTGCAGGCGCCAGATGAGTGAAACGCGAAAATTTTGTCATAATAAAACGAAATCTCAAGCTTTGCTTAAGCTGGGCTTAAACCCAACGTCAAATAGCTCTTACTCCAAACGCAAAACTGGTGTATTCATTGAGTGATAGTTGCCTGTAGATTTCAAACTAGTTCAACACGCGCTTATTTTAAATCTTGGTACACCTACCTGTGACAAAAGTGTAGGAGCCCGCCGGGTTGTCTTTCACTATTGGAATGAAAGTTTTGTACGCGACGAAAGGAGTGACCACGACACTATTCAGAACATCTTCAAGTTCAGCGCGCGATTGCTGCATTAGAGGGCCTTTGTTCCAAAATGGAAAACCTATTGTTGAGACCACGTCGTCTATTTTGCCACCGTATTGCTGCAGGACCTGTAAATGTCATTGTAAAGCTGTGATTTTGTTATATTAATGCAGCTATTGATTAAAAAATTAACACCACAACAAGTACAGTTACAAATCTCACTGGCCTCGAAGCAGAAAATTTTATTGCTGATTTATGACTCTGTTAGATTTCAAATTAAATCTTGATCGGAGTTCTTATACCAATCTACAGTTTGAGTTAGTATATGAAACATTTCACGCAGTGAAATTATGTTCCTTCAGTTAATCCTTCATGAAATCACCAACAGCCATCTAAAATGCCATGCACTGACAGTGGATGTTGATAAAATGATAATGAAAGAAAGAAATGTTTTTCTAAAGTTTGGAACAAAAAGCAAACACATGCCTACACCGTTTATAAACAATTTATAAATAAACTGCATGGGTTGATAAAATAAGCTAAACACAGGTGCTAGAAAATAATCACTTATGATAAACCAAATCAAAATGGCAGAGGCTTGGAATCACTATAAACTTTAAAAAAAGCGAACAAAGTTCAAAAAAATCTAAAAAATAGCCAGGGAAAGTTATTAAATGAACCCGCAAATGAGTTAAACACTAGTTTAGTGAAATAGGTTCTAAATTGGCCGAAAAATACCTGCACCAAATAGTATACCTAAGCATGCTACTACCCGCTGCTCGTATTTCAATTTGCACGATATACCTGGGGAAGAAATGCTGCATTTATTACAGAATCTTTCAGATGTTAAAGCTCCAAATGAAAATGATATTCCAACGGGGAATATTAAATCCTCGAAGTAAGTCCTACCACCGATTCTTACACATATTTTCAGCAGGTGCGTTAAATGGGGGTTCTTATCGTAATTATTTAAAGACAGTCCAATGAAATTAGAGATCGAAACATTTGCACTGATATACAGACCAAAATAGATCTTGTTACGTTATTACGTTTCAATGAAATCTTTGATAAAATCGTACATGGAGTGTAATGCTATTTGCAAGAATTCAAATTATTATCTCAATATAAATATGGATTTAGGTCAAAATTTTCAATTGACTATCCTATGCTAGTGAGAGAACTTATTCTAACGCATGTTTTTTTTAAGGAAAATTTGGGGTACCCAGTATGCACCTGTAGGGACCCGATTTATCTGATTTTAGGGACCCGATGATAATTTTCTCTGATTCTAGGGACCCGATTTTCAATTCAAAAAACATGTTCTAACGCATTGAAGACTGTTGACAATGAACTACTGTATACACAGAATTATATTGTAAAACGTCTTTGCTCCCACACGCAACGCAATAGACTTCAGCATACATGGCAGTAACAAGGAACACATAAACATACATGAAAAATCATGAAGATACGTATGTGGCGGTAATAGAAAAGCATACGCTTCATGGCGCTAACAAAATTACTTTGATGAAACACAAGTAAGGGTATGTGGTACTAGAAAAGAGCACACGTATGGGCGGCGCCAAACACCGTTTTAATATAATGCTGCGATGACTTCCAAGTAAATCGATTTATAAAAGCATAGGGGAGTGGGAGGCTGCGAAGGACCAGGGGTCTATATTCTTGGATACTGCTAATCATAAACTTCTACTCGATAAATTCCATCGTAGCTTTGGTATTAGGGGTATTCCCTTACAACTGTTTAGTAGCTGTTTGTCTAATCGTTAGCAATTTACAAAAATAGAAAACGTTTTTTCTTTTTTTAAACTACCTCAGTAACAGTAGCTTGCTTCTCCAGTAGAAAATGTTTTATCGATGTTGTATAGAAAAAAGCGTCAATTTTATGTCACGAGCAATCTCATTTGCAGTTGAGAGATTTATTGAGATGGTTGTCACTGAGATATTAATTCATGACTTTTTACACCTGGGTCACTTTGAAGTACAAGCGGGTATCAAATGATCAAACAAGTTTCTATTTATAGGAAATAAAATCTAACTTGGCTAGTCCAGAGAATTTCGCTTTGTGATAAATACGTTAGACAGAGCTTGCCACAAGCCACATGAAAGTTTTTCTAAATATGCTTGTGATTGAGCTCATTATCGCTGTTGGAGAGACATTAATGGAGAAAATATGGTCAAACCGCATTTTTCTAGTTTAAGTTCGCACAGCATTATTACCATTATGCCACTGCGACAATCTATCACTTTGTCAAAACAACTCACTTGGTTTTTGACAACCTCGGCTCCACTTTCAGTGGAAATGTCTCCAACAATGAAACCAAATCTGTCTGTATCTGCTCCCAGTTGGTTTCTTAGGCTTTCCAGCTTTTTAACATCGCGTGAAACAGCCACTACTCGTTTATAACCTCTTTTAAGAAAACCGCCAACTACACCTGATCCAACATTCCCAGCACCACCCAAAACAAGGGCTACCTTCTGGCTACAGTCAACCATTTTATTTGAAAAGAAGTTTCGATCAAGGAAGGAGTTAACCTTTAAAAAAAATAAACACGTTAACAATCTGCATTTTTGCAGAGTTTGTAGTAAATGAATTTAACAATCTTGTCATGTTTCAAGAAAAATTTTACATTGCAAGGGGTCTTCTAAGACTTGCGAATACCTAGCTTTTTTGCTAAAACTGCCGTTTCAGCTCTATTTCATTGTCTACTTGTTTCGTTGCAAGATGTGATTAATTCAAAACCTTTCTTTTTGTCACTCCTTCAAATAGCACACTGACGACGTAAACAGGACTTAATTGTTTTACGTAGATGAAAATTGTTGAACTGATTTATTAAAAAAAACACTAAAATCAATTTAAATTTGTATCAAAATCATTTCAGCTCTGCGGTAGAGAGTAAAATTCCTGAAAAAGCAAAACTAACCAGCCGGTTTTGTTACACATGACAGAACAAGTGTAATTGCTTAACTTTTACCACTTGAACCGATGATTAGGTTCAATGGAGCAGTGGTGTCTCTAGGTAAGGTTACCAGGGCCGGCCCGACACGGTTTTGGGCCCAAGGCAAGCTTCAGTATTTACAAAATAATACAAGACTTTTTCAAAAGCTCAGAACATGGAAACCAAAAATAAATGGATTCTGCGGCCCCTAAAGGCTGTGTCTTAGGCGGCCGCCTAGTTGGTCCACTGGAGGCCCGGCCCTGAGGTTTATCATATCTGAAGAGGCAAAATTACTGACAGTGTCAATGGCTACTTTTCGCGACAACAAGCAAGTGTTTCTCACGGCAAGGGCTAGGTCTAATTCAGGCAAAATTATTATGGGCGCTGTAAGTAGCCAAAGAAGTAAAAGTTGAAGTTCTCATCTTCACAGGACATGCACATTGTTTCAAGTTGAACATAATTTACTATCTGTAAAAATTCCGGACATCAAAGCATTTTTTAAAATTGTTTCCGGACACAAATCTTAACAATGAAATTCCGGACGTATGGCAACCCTAATCTAGAGTATTGCAGGCATGGCTCGTGCCATGGGCACCGCTTTGACGGGGGCGGAAAAATTGCTTGACAAAAGTTTAAATTTGTGATTTACGGTTTCTTGCACCTCTACTTTGCGCCCCATACAAGCATTCACTACAACGTTGGATCAACAAAGCGCCGTATCTAAAGCATTAAGTCGGGCATGTTGCGCCAGCGGCCCAGCACCATTAAGCATTGTCACACAACTGCTGTATTGTGATACAACACGACTGTCAGAGATTGTGACAGATAAAGAACGCTCGCTTGCCATACCTGCAAGACCTCGACCTTCTCACGCTGCAAGAAAGGCTAAGTCAGTTCGTACTTCTGCGAATCAGGCAAGAGGATGTTAGTCAGAGTTTGTTTCGACGAGTTTAAGTTCGTGGCTGTGAAACTCTGACTGCTACTTACGCAAATAACTGTTGTTAATGCTCCCACCGATTTACAAATTACTTACATTGCTGCGGCCCACTCCGACTTTATGAAACTTCTTCGATGGCCACTGTTGCCCGATAACAGGCTAAACACAATGTCCCAGTCCATAAAGCAGTGTTTTTCAACCGGGGTTCCGCCGAAACAGAGCGAAATTGCCTGGGACGAAATTCGCAACTACAGTTCTATGAGGTCGTAGCCAGGCCCGTAGCCACGGGGGGCATTCGGGGGTCATTCCCCCAAATTTTGTTGTGCCCAGAAAATGTTTTATTAAAACATATAATAAAAACAAAAATCTTGCCTCCCTAAACATGCTTTGTGCCCCCCAAACCTTAAAGCCTGGCTACGGACTTGGTTGTAGCAATACCACTGTTTCACAGTATCCTTGTCACTGTGGATCGCATTGAAAACTCTATTTATCAATTGGTTTGGCCTATTGCTCCCTTTGTGTTGCAGAACCCTAGGCCATAGGGTTATTTATATTTTATTTGCTGAAAATTTCAAAGCAAAAATAAACGAAAATATTGCCCGTTTTAGAACTTTATTTTCTTCATGGCTTATATTTCGTAAAAACAAAAATTTGCCTATATCTAATGCTTGAATTATTAGAAAACGTACATATTTAAACTTTGTCATGGGCGCCATTTTGCATAGATACGCCACTGCAACGGAAGCAATGAATATTTGATAGTGACGGCCACAAGCAAGATTTTGATCTAGAAGTACAGTATTAGTGTATTAGATTGCATCATAAAATAAAAAACATTGCATCATAATAAAAAAATGACTGAATCGATCGCAACTATTACTTCTATACTACGAAGTTCTATTCTACAATGTGGCAAACACAGCTCCACTAACTGTGTACCATTTACGAACTCAGAATGTTTTTCTTTTCATAAAAGTTTTCTTTTGCGTGTTCTCTAATACACAGCTACCTGTAGTTCTTTAGGTCTATTCAATACTAAGCATAGAAAATTCATGCAAGAACCTAACCACGTAGCCTTAGCTACATGGTTTAGCTACACAGCAGCATATATGTCGCGAAAAGTACTGCACGCAGAAGCATTTCAAGCACTATGATCTGTTCGGATAGTAATGCATCCTGCTTTTGCGTGGTTGCCCGTGTGATAAGTGCACAGCACATTGTGCAAGTTGAATTACCCATGTTTTGGAAATTGATGTGCTTTACATCAAAAATTTGAATTGCAAGATTCACGTGCCGTGCTGCTACTGACCCTCCACCAACGCAGCATTCACTACGAAAAGCATTCATTCACTACGAAAGCGGGCGCGGCATTCACTACGAAAGCGGGCGCGTGACCCCGGCGCAAGCAAGGAGGAATGGGCGCCGCTACTCGCGACACTCCGATGTGAAGCACAAAAGCGAGGATGATGAAACTGAACTGTAGTGAACAATTTTATAGCAACGACAACCACGCCCGTAACCAGCTTGGGACACCAGGAGGGGCGAAGAGTTTTCTGAGAGGGGCCCAAATTTTTTGAACTATGTCCAATATGTTCAAATTATATCCAACACATTTTTCCAGGGGGGCGAAACATTTTCTAGAGGGGGCTTCGCCCTCTGCGCCTCCCCTGGTTGCGGGCCTGACGACAACTGACAATTGCAAGTTCGGGAGTTAAGCGGATAGCTCGTTTCCGAGTTGGTATTAACTGCACGGTTAAAACTTAGTCCGGGTTGAACAAATACTTCAAAATTGGAACTGTGTCAATCAAGCATAGGTGTAGGAGCAGGCAAATTTTTGGGGGTGCGAAGGAATTTTTCCCCAATTTCCCCAAACTTGCCCGAAAAAATTTTGTGCGCCAAACATTCCATGAAGATCAAAAAAAGACATGAAGAGCAAAGCAAAGTCTTCACTTTAACTCATCGGGTGCCAACTTTTTGGAAAAAAAGTCAAATTCAGACGTATTCCATTCAGTCTCATTTGAAGGTGCCAAAACATCTGTGCCCGAATTTTCTGAGATTTGTCCCGAATTTTCAGGGATTTTGCCCGGATTTTCGACAAATCAAGAATTTTGGGGGAGCGCTTTCACCCCCTGCACCCCCAAATCTTACACCACTGCACCCAAGCACCGGGTACTTCAGACAAGCAATGGACGAAGACCAGGGCAGTTGGAGTCCATGGCTTCAGTTAAATCTTAATCAAATCGCATCTTTTCATGATATACAAAACACAAGCAGATTCGAGATTCGCTTATAGTCTTGAGAAAGAGGTTTTCGTTCAAACAAGAGTATTCATTCATGTTTCATAGCAAGCAGGCTGTAATGTGATCAATCATTAACTTAGCGCAACGCCGTGAAGCCGAATGTTGTGGTATTGTGGCAAAATCTTGGTACTTTTTAAGACTTTGTAACGCAGATGATAAGATATTACGCATAGCAGACTATTTCTATTTCTTACTCTTACCACCTTATGCTGTATACATAAGAATTACGTTTGTGCTACCTTCTGCTACTTTTGTCAAAATTAATGTAATTTTTTACCTGGTGTCTCACGTAAACACATTCTAGCGTTATTTTGCTTTCGTGTGCAAATTGCTTCTGTGTGTTCCTTTTATTTGCAACTAGCAATATGGCTGTAAGTATTGCCGAACAAATAAGTAATCTAGTAAGTGATATTTCGGCAGCCTACTGTGACTGCTCATTTAGAAACAGCTATCCCAATGTGAATTCTCACATATTCATTTAAATTTCAGTGTTTCGTTATGTTATGAATAGCTGTTACATTCTTGAATGCTTATATTTTAACTGTTTGGATTCGTGGAATTTCTGTTGCGATTTTTTGTTGAACCTGTATTATGAGCTACGCAAACACTTGCATAAACTTCAGCTTGTGAACGTCAACTTCCGGCAGCACTGACAGCAATCGTTTTCGATCTCAGAGTTCGAATATTCTGTCAAATACGTTTGCTCGTTTCAAAGCTCCCACTTCATAATACAAGTTTTGTAACCCAAAGATCAAGCACCTGTCATATATATATATCTTCTTCACACACACGACGTGCGACAATCTGGTCAGACAGTCTTCACTCCAGTTTGGACTACCACACCAAGGCGTCGCTTGTGGCATTGAAAACACCGATTGTGTTACTATTCACTGACTAGCTGATATGCTTCATTGATTTCAACTACGAAGCGGTGCCGAGGCGAACACCGGCACGTCGGGTCGCATGCAAGCCGCGAAATCAGTGAAGAGTGTGAAGACCGTGCCTTACTAAAGTTTCCATAGTGAAGTTTCAACAGCATGGCTACAGGTTACTGATTAAACATGATTTTGAGCTGGTGCTGCAGGTGTAGCGTTGAGAATATGTGATGACGTTCAAACCAACTTGCCATCATCAGAAACTTCAGCGCGTGTTTCGATCGTTTGTCTGCAATTGTCACCACTTCATTATGCACTATCCGTTTTCATTGTGCAAACAATGTGAGGTTGCGATTTTCCTTCACAACGGCCAGGGCAGCCAATCTAGCATTCTGACAACACCATTTTACCACACCAAATTTCCTCAATTAAATTTGATCCACTCCTTTGTTCACATAGGCATGCTCTCTTCGTCTTTAAATTTACTTCACCGTGTATTGTGTCCGTTTGTTTGTTTTTCTAACTACTTATTTGATTTCCAACAGTTTGTTTTCAACACTTTGCATAAAGTCATAAACAGGGTTGGTTGACTAGATCAGCGGTCTGTAAATAGTGGGTCGCGACCCAAATTTGGGTCGCGAGACCATCCACTCTGGGTTGCGAAATAATTTAAAGTTACCATGAATATTATAAGCCTTCACCAGTGATTGAGTCTCGAGACCCATTTTTGCGAGTCTCGGTCTCCAAGTTTTCAGTTCTTTATCACAAGTGTTTTGTTTTGGGGGCTTGGAATACTGCAACGATATGTTTTATTAAAACTTCTGTATTCACGTGTTTTTTGTTTGCTGTACTTGCGGGTAAGAAACAACCAAAGCAGATAAGAAAAATGTCAGAAATTCGCAAAATTTTCAACTTCTGTGTGATGATAACATTTTTTGAAAAGTTTAAGAAAAATTTCGGCATAATCCACGAATCTTCAAGTACCGAGTCTCGGTCTCGAATTTCAAGTCTCGAGACTCGGATTTTTTGATAAAGTCTCAGTCGCGGTCTCTAAATTTTCACCAAGTCTCGGTCTCGAAGTTTAAGTCTCGACTCAATCTCTACACTTCACAGTATGAAATACTAGCCATCTGTCATCAGATTTGATTGAAGCATTGGATGACCTGTCAAGATACCGCGATTTAAGGAATGCTTTTGATACTATCTAGAAGAACTTGGGCTAAATTTTGGATTTCACTTGCAAAAGAATATTCACAGTTATGAGCGGCTGCAGATGCAATGAATGTTCTTTTAACATTCGAAACTACGTGCTTATGTGAAAGGACGTTTTCTGAATTTTCATAAATTGAGAACAAATACAGACCAAGACTAGAAGTAGAAGATCTTCGGGATACCGTCTCTCAAATGAAATTTGTTTTTGTTCTAAACACAGAGCCCATAACTCTCATTAGTTAGAATAAATGCAATCATTTACTGTTTTATGTGATAAGTTGCATACAATTTTGTGCAAGAAAATTGCTACTATCAATAGTAATCTTAAAATTGATATTAATTGTAAAGTATTTTCCACAAAATTATATGCTCACAAAATGTTTGGATCGCGATCGCGAGAATTTAGAACTATTTTTAGGGCCGCGTCACAAAGTATTTGCGGACTCCTGGATTAGATGACCGCCATGATCCTTCACCATGACGCAGTGACTCTTTGTTCACATTGATCAGTTATTTTGCCATTGCGTTTTTCATTTATTCTGATGTTCACTGACAGTTGGTTTCTGTGTTGCGCGATGACTCTTTATATTGTCTCTGTTTATTAGCTGAGTCATATGAAACAATCAATCAATCAATCAATCAATCAATTACTCACTCACTCAGGAATGTTCGAACAAAATCGTTATATTAACACTATTACCATCGTAACATGCAGTACAATCAGTTGTGACAAATCTTTTTGCAGCAGCACGCAAACAAGCAAATCTAAACGTAATTGTTTTACCTTCAAACTGACTGCGACTTTTCCTGCCTGCCAATTGCCTACTTGTTTCACAACTGCCTTACGCAAATCAGACAACGAGTGAGCTGCCAACATCACTTTACTGTGAAAACCGCTACGTTAATTCCAAAGTTCTAAACAACAAAGTTTTGTTCTCAATGTTTGACACAAAACCGCTGGCACGACCGCTATATCGGTTTGGTCATGGATTCCGGAAGCCACACGCGTGAAGGCGTGTACTTTGCTCCGCTGACGGTAGCAGGTTAGCTGTCTAAGTTTGCGGTGGCGCTGAGAAGATATATAGCGTATCAGAACAATTTCTAGGCAACTTGCAAGTAGTGCGTTTATAATCGTACAACTAACCACTTGCAACCACAGCTACATTTATAGTAAGCAGGGATTTTACAAAGAAAGTTCAATTGACTCAGCTAAAATTTCTTAGCTTTGTGGCATCAGTGCACGATAAAATAGGCTGTGGTCTATTTTCAGAAATATGTGGCATGCTTTCCCGGTTAGTGGGAAGTATTTTTAGAGCTAATCGGCATTTCATTGAAACGGATTTGCTAGGAATATCTCGTCAAATTAATATCATTAGAAACAAATATGATCATTTTCATTGCATTTTTCAGCCATATGTTTTCTTGAAATGCATAAAATCTTATGGCGCGCTGAAAATAATTTAGAAAAGTTAATTAGAAAAAAATCAAAACTTAGGAGCTTTTGTCAAGAGGTTCTCAAATCGAAAGATAGTCAAAGTGGTGCCGATTCCTTAATTCCTCAAAATTGCATAAAGGAATTTGCCAAACTGTCAATTTATTGTGCTAATTATGCCGAAGATTGCCATCGACGTTACGATTACACTTTGCGAACAGCTTTAGCTGCGTCACTCTTGTGGAGACTTATTGCTGAAATGTATATGTGCAGTCGGAATTATTGCAAAGTTGTGAAAGCAAAGCATGGCAGGCAGATTACTCGAAAGCTCAGAAGCAGCCTAGTGTCTTCAATTCTCGACTTCACGACTATTTGTAAATATTGTTACGCTTTCGTAAAGGCTCATACAAAGTTCATCTGAATTTGTCTGATGGCCGCTCAATTCGAGATAGACTTTAACCACGTCATTCAAACAAAACGCGGGTTGAGAAATTGTCGCCAAAGCCCATACAGGTAAACATCTGCAACAACTTAACTGCCAGAAGTGAAAGGCAGTGAGTTGAATTACGTCAGGGCTTTTTTTTAAGGAAAATGTTAGGTACCCGGTATGGATCTGTAGGGACCCGATTTCTCTGATTCTAGGGACCCGATTCTCTCAGATTTTAGGGACCCGATGATAATTTTGATTCTAGGGACCCGATTTTAAATTCTAGGGACCCGAATCGGGTCCCTAAAACGCCTTAAAAAAACCTTGATTACGTTGAAAAAATAGATGAACTTATGCATAGGCGGACCACGGGGCTAAGGGGACTCAAGATCCCTAAATTTTTGGTTACGTTTTTGATCGATTATTCCCGGCGCACTAACGCGTGCACTGCGGTGACTTTATTGGGAGTTTCTACATAAATCCTTTCGTGCACAGGGTGAAGAAACGAGTATATTGATACAAATCTTATTTTACTGAGTATGGGTAGTGTGAACGTGTTTATGTCGCTGTAAATAAAACATCTTATGTGCAATAGTTAAGCAAAAAAACGTCCATAAGTATTTAAATCTTGTTTCATTTCGATAACAATGGGCCGCTTAGTAACGCGACAAATAGGCATCAAGATTGTGCCTTTAGCTTAAACGTTGACTACATTATTATTCCCCAAGTTTTCGTGAGTGTGGCAGCTCATTTCATTAGTCAAAGGCAGACAGCAAAAATACGCTACGAACTAACTTGAAGTACATGTAGTAGTTGCAGGCTTTTCTACTTTTGTAATCATTGCTCTCATTTGTCTTGTACAGATTCCTTTCTGCTTGCCTGGGCTTGTAAAAAATTATCTACTTTTGCTCATTAATTTTCTTAGCATTTTTACAGAATAGGCCGCGCCAGACATGCGTCAGAATTCTCTAATTGATTATGATTTTGTAAGGGGCTTAGACCTTAACGGTTCTTAGCCGCCATGCGGTCAGGTAACATCAGGATCAACTCGACCCTAAGCACCCCCAAAAATCCTGAATACGCTTATGCAGTTTCTATTCTATGACTTTAGGGTTTAATATTACGAAGGTGGTAAAGACTTAAAACAGGCACAACTGTTTACGCTTATGAAAGAGCATACATATCTTTGGGTAATATATATAGCATATAATAATTTGTGCCACATCTGCATAATTATTATGCATTTAATGAAAAAATTGCTAATAATTTCTTTTTCCTAGTCTTTCCCCAAATGCCAAATTTAAAAAGTCTTCTTCTACACTTAAACATTTGTAATCTTTCAGCTCCAGCCCAGTAACCTGAACCCTCACTGCCGTGCAGGACCTAAAAACGCCTGTTACTGCAAAGCATTACAACATGTTTTTTCACGGAGCAACACCGGGGCCATGCCGAAGGTAGTCATTACCAGCTTCGAAACTCGCAGCGGCCAACCTGGTAATTGAGGAACCGCGGTTCAGTGCGCCTACTAAGACTTCGAGAAGGACAAATACGCCCGTTGCTTTTCGCGCCTGCAACAAAAACAAATAAGCGGTGTTGATACGGGGCGGCCTGTGAATGTCAATACTAGGGACATGAGCTATTCTGATGTCGAAATTCCGCTTTTGGAGACCTATTATTCTCAGCATGAATAACAAAGTCATCTTGCTAAGCTTTTTTAAACCACCTTGTTCCTCAGATTTCTATACCTAAAACAGCCACAGTTTGGCGTAATTTCCTCAGTATTTGTTATGATAAATGAAACGGTGACATATAATTGCAGTGACGAACCGGGAGCAGCGTGCTTCAAGTTCATCGTCAGGAAGAAGTTAAATGTTCCTGTCACAACAGTGCAGCACTTGCCAACAAACAACAGTGTGAATGTTTCAGTTTGATTCGCACATGCTCCCACTGCTGCTGCACGGTAAGGCTGAGAACGTGGTTGAAAGTGCGCTGACCTATTCTCATTAAAACCAGTTTGAACAATATACAAAGACATCAAAAAATTATTGAAACAATCTAAGAAAAACAAAAGAAACTGACAAAAAACGTTCGTGAATCAAGACAGAATGTTTGAAAAATTCTTTAAAAAAAATTAAAAGAATTATACGTTATTTCTAGGGTTATGTTTTTCTCAAAATCTTTTTACAAGAAACTTTCTGCAAGAGAAAATTCAAATTATATATTTTTGAAAAATATCCTCAACGAATGACTTTCATAAGCTTGATTGAAAAGTCATTCAATGAAATTAATAAGAAATATTTGAAAGGTCAAAAATATAAACGACATAAAAAATAAAAGTTTTAGGATAAATTATAGAAATATTTCATGCAACTTTTCCAAAAATTATTGATAAAATGCATAACAACTAAAAATTATCAAAAAGTTTAGAAGATTGAAAATTAAAAATACAAAAAGTTTAGAAAAAATTTGACAAATCGGATAAAACTTTTACAGAAAAAATAAAAATGGTTTGAAGTTAATCTACAATGTTTGCATGAGAATTAGTTAGTAAATTTTATAAAGTATTCTAAAATATAATCCCAATGAGTTATTGTTTCTTATGTAACTTCAAAAAGCATTTGCATTTTTTTCCAAAACTGAAAAATTTTCAAAAATTTCTCCCCAAAATTCAAAGGAAAATTGTTATTGACACCAGCATGTTTTCGCACCTTGAACATTGTTAGCATTCAAAAGTATCTTTCTCGCCACGCGTTTTGGAAAGGAATTACAGGCTCTGGTTGATGATAGCTTTCATTGTTTGCTCCAGCAAAGCTACAAAAATGACTCATCAAAGTTTTGTCATCAACGAGCATGTCGCTTACAAAGCAACACAGAAAACCAAACCAGAGCTATAATCTGGCTTTGCCTGGCAAGTGCTTTTCGTACTGTAGCGGTCCTTGTCTTGGCCCGCAGCATAGTCATTGCGCTAATCACTTCTCGAACGCAACTCGCGCGGTATCGCGACGCGCCCTCTTAAAGGCATTCTTCAACCCGCGTGGAGATCAGCAAAATGATCACCAGCCCGTGGTGTAGTGGTAAGTGCGTCCGCTTCGGTGCTGGTAGGTCGAGAGGTCGACTCGTACTCTAGCCTTCTTACCAGGCGCACGGTGCACGGAAGAGCTGCAGGGAACACAATCAGAACACAAAACAAACCGAGTGAAAATGAACCCAGAAATTGTACAATCTCAGTCCTGGCGCTACAAGACCATTGTAGTTATAAAGCACCAACAACAAACCACCATATCAAACAAAAACGTGTTGGTCGCTTCTCGTCAGACAGCGTGAAATGATCGATATTTGTTCCTGCAAGAATTGGCTCCTCGGCCAGGAACTTTTAGCCGCCTCAAATAGGTTCTTAGCCCAGGAATCCTAGCCACCACAGTAGTACAAGAGAATCAAATATGTCACAAGAAACTCAACGATTTTTAGTGGAACTACTGGAGTACGTGATAGAAATTTTTGCCTACGTTCACACTGGCCTGTAGTTAGATTCTACTAAAGAAATGTGTTATCTTACATGGCTTCAACAATATCAGTATTTTAGAACTTTGCAATGCAACGAATTTTGAAAAAGAAATCAACGCTAACTTAGTGGCTCGCACTGACCAAGTTTACGGCCAAATTCGAGATGATACGGGCAATTACTAGCAAGAAAAACACATTTGTTTGTATTCCAAACAGTTTGTTCTTTCTGAGGACCTCCAGGGTTTTTTAGGTGTTTTAGGGACCCGATTCGGGTCCCTAGAATTGAAAATCGGCTCCCTAGAATCAGAGAAATCGGGTCCCTACTGATCCATAGCGGGTGCGTAACATTTTCCTTAAAAAAAACGCTGGAGGACCTCACAAAGCCTTTTCATGAAACCACCCGATTTTGTGAAGATCGTTTTGATGAGTGCAGACGGTTGCGACACGAGCTGCGGAGAACCAGCACCGCAGAGTTTTTGAATGCGTGCTTGACAATATCTCGCGTATTCTGACGCCTCACAAGTTGGGTGCATCAACAGTTCTGTAACCGTGTGTTCCCTGCAGGAATTATTTGCGGAAGCAGGAAGTTACTCAGGGAAAACACCTGCTGTCGCAAATCGGTCAAGTTCAGTTGCGATTGCTCGTCGAGTAGTGTTACTGAACATAACAAACAAATTAAGAAATTTTCCAGCGCCGCTAAATTCAACAACGTGGCTTTAACATCAGTAAGCTAAGCGCGAAACTATCAAATAGCCAAGCGAAGAATCGCAATTATTCACAGTAAACCAAACACGCCACTAAAACGTATATCCGCAATACTGATAATATTGTGACGCAGGGTCATCATTTGTAATAATTTATCGGACTTTGATACAATTTTATTCCTGAAAGTAATGCAAGCATGCAAACCAATCCGTGCAGCATTAACGCCGAGATGCCGTTTCTGACGGCCAGAACTGGTGTAAACAGCAGCCAATGCTTACTGACATCAACATTATTCATTTGACGTAGTAAAAATTTCCGGCGAGCCTACGTGCATTGCAGGTTTGCATAGCCTAAAAAACGCTTCCTGTGTAACAACATGCTCTCTTCTAAGAACGTGCACTTCGAACAAGGAAATGTCTGCAGTTAGTCGGTCTTCGAATCGGCGTGCTTTTTATTCTGGCATCAGTTTGATTTTTTTAAGAAAACAAAGTTATGACCGGTGGTAAAATTTCGCGAGGCCACTAGGCCTTGCGTTGTTTGCATCATGAAGTTCATTGGCGTATTTGTTGCAGCAGAAGCAGTTTTATGACTCATAATAAGAATAATAAAGCACGATGCAAAAAATCTTTCTTCGTTCTCAAGATGGCAATTTCATTTTGTGTGAATAGAAAGCTCATTAGAGTGAAGCCGACAACAAAAATGAAAAGAACAGTGTTTTTTCATTTATATGTTCAGCCCTAGCCCCAGGGGTCTGCAATAATTACAACGTCAACACTAATTAGCGAACTGCAACTGCGTGCTCATCCTCCAACTGCAAACTATAAAACGTAATGAATTGCTGTCTATCGACACGAATCCTTTCCCAGCAAAAAATCAAACACTAAGATCTTACAGAGTACATATTTCACCTACTAGATAAGCATCATCAGCTCTTATTCAAATAGAAACTGTAAGCAATTAGCTACGTATCAAAACGACGAGAAATACTGGCTGTTTCGAATGGCAGAATTTGAGCCTTGCACTTGGAGCCGAAAACTTTACTAATTAACGAGACTCAGCAATAAATTGATAACGTGTTTGCACGAAGAAAAACCAGCAACACACGGCGCTGTGTCAGAGGATGTGAAGTCATTTGCTGTCGAGTACAATCATTCAAACTTAAACTAATGGCCGCAGGGGAGTAACAAACTTTTAACAAGCTTTTTAACCCCGGAAAAAGAGCACAAATTAAATCCAGTGGCCGGGAACGGGGTCCAAAACAAAATGTGGCGCCGTTACGGTTGGTCACGCCATGCCGAATGAGTTTGTCGCTGAGCGACAATACAGACCTTTTCCCTTTTCCAACACAGATCTTTTCCCAGACGCGACAAGGATATTCCGTAAGGTGCACAAGGAAAAGTTCCAAGCAAGATTTTCTATTGTGCCAATGCAACAACGCTTATCGTATTTGTCAGCTGCTCATTGCCAATCACATCTTTTCCCTCAAATGCAGAGCATAAAATTATTTGGGCGTTAAACGCAGAAGTTTATAACATATAGGGCGGTAAATGTTAGTTATTGAAACATCCATGTGTTTAGAAAGAATAACTGTTATCCTCTATTTTTTTCGCGACTCTTGAGTTTCCCTCATGAAACAATGCATTACTTAAATCGTTGTTGCAGGGTGTGATGTTGTCCTCAGCGAATGCATCGTGGACACGTTTGCAAATCTAGCATTGTAGTGCACTCGACGCAAGAGTTTTCAGGTTTATTTTATTTCAGCTTCCACACCTTTCCACGTGAAGCAACAGACCATAGCTAGTACAAGACCCTGGGATTCTTGAACTCGAACTGACTCTAACCTTCGCCTCTTGTTTCATTTAAGTGCAAAGCGTTTGGCAAAAATTGGAAGAATGAGTTGTTGAAGTCTTGGTACGTGGAGAAACTGCTACGTGTATCATACCGCACCAGAAAGCCGAGTGTAAAAACCCATGAATGGGACTTCAGAAAGTTATCCGACAAATCTTTTTGAAAAGAAATTCTTTTGTAACAAATTCAAGAAATTGGGAACTAAATACATAGGAGTTGCAAACATTTTGAAAAATGTTTTTTTATAGAAACTTTTTCAATTTAGTGGAGAGTTGAATTTCTTCTTCAATTTAATCGATTTCCTGCTCAGGCATCTTTTGCAATAAAGCGTAATGCAGTTTTCAACGAAATTTTTAATTGACTGACAACACACGGTTAAGAAGTTGTACATGAGTTCTCCAATACTACTTTGGCAAAAACAATTTTGCCATTTTGATGTACGATCAAGCTTCGTAATTGGGTGAGGGAACTCGCTAAGAAGACAAGTCGAGTCGACACGTATGACTCATGACCAAACTCGGTTGTTCATAAAAGGAATTTTTGCCAAAGGTGCTGTGGGCACAAACAGTGCAAAATGATACTGAAAAATAACATATTTTTATGTCTCAACTTAATTTATTTCTGTTGCATTACTATAGAACCACAAGTGTCGAGCAGAATACAATTTTGGTCTGTAACTGACCGCCAATAAACGCTACAGGTGGAATTTCTGCGTTTTTCCTGCTCTTTTGGTGTCTTTATGATGCGTACCTCCTACATCTTTTGAGGGAATATATGTTTCTTTTTGAAAAAAAATGTTTCGAAATACAACAACTTTGTTTTTTCGGGTCAGATGAGCTTGAGAATAATTGCTGAATTGTTGAAAAACACACCTGTGCTCCTAAAACGTTGGGAATAATTTTCGTTCATTTTGGCATATGAAACAAATGTTTTTAGCTTTTATTGGTTACTTGAGAAGGTACCGTTATTTTTGCACATGGCCAGTCGTTATCATTATCACTAGAATCAAGAGTATCTTTCTCGGAAGGTACTTTTCTGCAGGGTCTACAAACTTGGTGTCAGCCGAAAAGCATTTTGTGGTAGGGGAAGGTGGGGTACAGTCGCCACTTTTTTGCATTTTCAACCACTGCTACTTTATTTCAAGTCCAAACAAGCTCAAAATTTGTCACACAATGAAGCAGCTCTATATACACAATATCATGCCAAAACATGAAAACAACGCCTTTCAGAAAAAATTTTACAATCAATTTAAAAAGGGTACTTTTTTTGTCGAGTGCGCCCCATGCATGGGGCACACTCGACATGAGCATGGGGTGCACCTGATCCGTCAATAAAAAGTTGGGTTGCATGCATTGCATAATGTTCACGTGATATCCCATGTGAAATAGGCATTTGCTGACTGCCTCTCCACTTTTTTCACATTCTAATTACCCACTATCAATGCATGGCAAAACAAATTTGTATGATTACCAAACATTCAATGAAACCAATGCAGTATGCTGAAATCATGCCTTACCATATAAATATAATGTGCCTCTTAGCACATAATAAACCTAAAAATGCTCATACATTAGAATTATTCTGTACTGAATTCCAATATAACCCCTCAAGCTTTACCTTGTTTAGACAGACCTAGTGTCAATGCGTTGAGTGTGCCCCATTTTTTTTGTCAGATGTGCCCCATGCATATGTAAAAAATAGAATGAAGAAGTACCAACTCAACTTAAAAACAATTTCAAATCTGGCATTATCAAATAATGCAGCACTGCCCTGACTACAACGTCACAAAAACTCAGAACGGAAGATGTTCATTAACGTGGGCAAAACCTAAATCTGAATGCGATTTTAAAAATTACTTTTGGGTAGCAAAAACACAACTTGCTCTATAACTCGTAACAACGGCGGCCAATCAAGGAAAAATTCACTTTAGTACTACGGCTGGTATGAGACTAAATCACCATGGAAACTTTAAAGTTCAACGTTTTCAACTTTTTGAATAAATCAAAGAAGACGACTGTGCCCCTAGTCCTGCTGTGCCCCACCTTCCACTAAGTTAACACAGCAATAGCAGAGTTTTTTGCTATAGACTTCGAGTTTAAATTCGTCTACCACATCTTGTTATCCAAATGAGGCACAGGCAACCTCAAAGTAGCTGTTTAGGTTTGGCAAGGTTTCAGTAAACCCACATCATATCGAAATGCATTGTCACTAAACTGTACTACATTCTGAAGCATACGTCCAACTGTCCACACGTGCGATCTCCATAATGTACTTTCTGCAAAGCTGACTGCATTTCGCAGAAGTTCTGACTGCATACAAATAACAAACCTCAAGGTATTTTATGAATTTACAGCATATTAAAAAGTGCGTTTGGCTGCTGTGTGACGAAGGCACAGCCCGCAGTGATTACGTTCGGCTATAATGCCTGATAAACTGCTGTAGTGCCCTCTTTCCGTCAGCAAGTGGTTCAGGTTTAAAACCAGGGTTGCAGTCGGGGGCACCGTTTCTCCGAATCTTTAAAAGGGAAACGACGTTAAACACATTGACGGGTATGTCGTTTTTCGGTGAAAGTTCCTACGAAAAAAGTTCCAACTGTCTTTACCGTAGAAGGCAATTTTATCCGTATAGCCATACTTTCTCTCAACTCAATTTTTGGCATCACATCACTCGTATAGTGTGTAATATCTCTGATAGGTGCAAAATATTTAGCGCGATATGTCGTGTTCACGTTGGATTAAGTGTTATTTTTGTCGACTTATTTCTGTTACAACTGTAATTTTCGTAACCTTGCAAAATGTCTTATAGTCAGTATCGCTGATTTTGTGCGTTTTCTGTTCAAATAATAGAGGAAAGAATGAAGAGAAGCAAACACGCCAAGCCTCCTCGCATGAAAGGTTCTCAGATGGTCTGTCCTTCAGAAAGTCACAAAGGGAGGCAGCGATGCGTCAAGCCTCCTCTTGCCTAGAGTTCTCAAAGAGATTCTTCCAATGAGGCTCCTGAGCAGAGTGAGCACGTCGTGCGGTCATATCTCACTTTGTGATTTTCCGAGTCTGATCTTGTCAATGTTTTGTTAACCACCTTCATCGTCTACCAAAGCACACTTCGGCACTACAATCCAATGGTACAAATTCTTTTCAGCTTCCGGAAGTGGTTGCTAAATTTGTTAAAATGAATAATAGAAATATGATTTTCAAATTGGCAGCAAGAGCAAGGGAATTCAAAAAAATATTACTAAGCACCTACCTCGATCTATGCAAGAACAACGTAAATCTCTTTTAAGGAAAGCTTCTAAACCAGGGGCTCCCAAACTTTCTCTGACAATGTACCCCATCAGCACTGCGATAGATAAGCATGTACCCCTAAAATTATTATGACAAAAAGGCTGAGTAAAATAATAAAAATCCACTGAATTTTTAATAGAACTTTTAGACTTTATGACTATAAAGGTAGACTCCGTTTTTAAGTCTCAAAGTTAATTTGTGTTTCAAGACAATGTTCACTGATATATGTGTAAATATATGGTAATAAATAATGACAAATATATTTTATTTTCTATTGCTAACATCGAATGTACCCCTACAGATAGGCAATTGTACCCCGTGGGGTACATGTATCCCAGGTTGGGAACTTCTGTTCTAAATTGTTTGCTTCTGGGAAAAAGATAAGATGGAACATTGAAGGCACTGGCTACTGTCTTTACATTAACGGTGAGAAGATCTTGGCTGATCAGTTGCAACCGCTGAACTGGTGGTAAAATCATCTGCCGTTTCAGTCCTTCATGTGAAAACCAGAAGCGTGCTTGCTCACAATAAAACTATTAAGATGAAATCGATATTCTGGTCGCTGGATATAACTTTACTGTCGTATGTTTAACTGAAACTTGGTTAGATAACTCCACGGACAACTTTGTTCGTCCTAACGGTTATAATCGGTATGATGTTGTTGTTTTAGCTTACGTTAAAAGTAACATTTTTTGTGTCTGCCGCTGCGATTTAGAATCATCCAACGTTGAAATATTATGGCTTGATATTATAACTATGAAATCCCGTTGTCTATACCTTGCAGCATGTTATCTTCCGCAGAATACCGACTCACTGTAAGCAAAAGTTCATCGATTCTCTATCCACTGTTGCAGAGTTGTTTGATGTTGATCCCAAGCTGTCTTACGCTACATAATTGGTGATATTAACGATCATTCTTTTGGCAAACATGTTCAGCTTCCGACGAACCTTTTTCGCACTTTGTCAGCTTTCGGTCTTTCAGCAATTTATTATTGACACTCCTACTCGCGAATATAAGATTCTTCACTAGGTTTTAACGAATATACGCTGTTCTCTCTTATGTTATCTTTTAGATTATATTAAAAATGTAAATCATAATCGCATTTTTATTAATTGTAATCTTTAACTTCAGCGCCGCACAGTTTCTGAACCATTTATTGCATGGGATTATGCAAACAGCAATTTTTCAGATTTGAATAATCCTATGTATGCAATTCTCCGGGATTTTAACCAATGTTCTCTCTGTTCTACTAATATCACAGACGTTATAAACCAAACACTTACACTCTTTATTCCTACAAATATGATTCACCCTTCTAAAAAACAAGCCCTGGTTTAATCACAAGTTTAAACTTTTGATTCCCAGCGATTTTTCTATTACAAACGTTGGCGTAAAACTAAAAACCATAATTGTAAACTTCTCTATAATAAGTCTAGAAATTTAATTCAACGCAAAAACAAATTGACTAAACAATCCTATAACGTAAGCTTTAGCCTACTGTATAGTAAAACTAAAGTATCACGAATACCTCTCATCCAGTGATGAAAGTACAAAAATTTTCTTACCGGAACGATCCAGTATTTGTCAATACTGTCCCGAAATTTCAGGCATAATTGTAAAGAAGCAATCGAGAACACGCCTACTTTTGGCCCATCCTGTCATTGTACATTTTAAAAACACAAAAAACGTACTGCAGATTTTGAGAACGAACATTTCAAAATCAACCAAAAAGCTTTATAGACTACGTACGGCAACTCGCGCTACCTCCGAAAGTGGGTCAGGCAATGCAACTTGAGTTGTCTAAATATAACACCTCCGCCGTTTTTCCGCACGTCACGAGGATAAATAATAAAACAACACGGATTTTGACGAGACTTGCCCCTTTTTGAGTGTGCTGCCCTTCTTCCTTTTCCAAGAAATATTTTGACGTATGGCTCTGGATCCCATGCTTGGCTCGGATGTCCCACATTGCTGATAAAGAGCAGGTTGGCGGCATTGCTTGTAGTTGTAGTTATCAGACTTCTGCTATCGTTTACAATATTGTTCATCACGCTGAAGGCGGCTAAGAAAACAACTGCTATAACCAGTTTGTTGAATTTATTCGAAATGCTTCTTCCACCACTTGCCTTGTATTCAATAAAACCAAAATGAATTTCTCGGTTGTTGAGATGAAAGGTCTTACATAAACTTTTACTTCGTCTTCGCCAAAACCTGGATTTTCATGTACCCAGTTGTGTGGATTCAAAATAGCGATTTGACTAACAATGTTTCTGTACATCTCTCGGCGAGTTGCAACAAAGCTAGCCTGTGCCCTGTTTGATACCGTAGTGAAGAGCGTTTGTTTCATGTTGTCAGCTACAGCTCGAATGAATTGAGCCTGGTTGGTGATTGGGCCTCTACCTTCTCTCAATTGTACTTCCTTAAACGACATTGCTTTCTCTGCAAGTTGAGCCAATATGGAATGCTCTCCCGGAGAAACAATATGGATTTGTATTCTTTTTGTATACACAATTAGTAAGTTTTGGGCTTTTGGCATTGTGGTTTTTCGGTTTTGTAGTGTTTCATGACAAGCTTTTTAATTCGTTCAAGACATCCGCCATTAGTGTTAAATTTGACAAAACTGGTTGTACACAATTTGGAAAGTAATCCTTGAAGAAATCTAGCTTTTCTGTACTTTGTCTAGATTCATCTTTTGAAGCGTTCTGAAAATGTTGGGCTAAGGCTGGAAAATATTGCCAGACTACCTGATACCGCTCTGAAAGGTGAAACCACCCAGCGAAGAACACCTGTTCGATTCTTTTCAAGGTTATATGCAAATATGGACACAACCACTAAGTTCTCGCATGTTCTTTGGTGACTGGCTATATAAACTTTCAAAAAACTGCAAGTCATTTGTGCCACTGGTAGCATCCAGTGCATTATCAACAGCAAATTCAAGTCTGTGATTGAGGCAGTGCCACGGTCAGTGGCGTAGCGAGGCTAAGTGCCGCCCGGGACCGACCATAAAAGTGCCGCCCTTTCCACCCTTCAAATTTGCTTACAAAACTTTAAAATGAAAGAAGATTATGTTTCACGCATATTTAAAGATATAAGGATTAATAAAGCATCTCGAAAATCACAATCAGAACTCACAAACTGAAATGGGTATTGTTTTTCATTGTTGATTATGAGTCTTGCTTTTTCTACCACCTTTCTTATTATTAATTTTTCTATTTTGCTTTCTTTACATATGCATGTACGAACCCGACATAATTCGTCAAATTTTCTTCCCTGATGGTTTTTAATCTCCGGTAAGCTCACCGCATGACTCTTTAATAGTTTACTCATTCCAGGAGATCACACGAAAAAATTAAGGGTTGTGATGGCGGCTTACCTACTTTACAGATGTAAACATTTAAGTATGTTAAAACTTCGTATATTATCTCCATCTTTAACTAAAAATAGTATATATACTACATATACCTGGCTATAATAATCAATCTGATGATAAGATCTCAGTGATGTAAAGAACGTTTCATTGTTCACTTCACGTTTCAGTACTGGTTTAATCCTCTTAGTATGCATAAAAGGCTTCTAACGTTAACTCTGTCGGCACTTGCACGAAGTCCTCTGTAGGTGCGGGGACCCATTTTGAAAAAATATCTTAAACAGGTTTAAAACTATGGTTGAGAAGCCCTGGCTTGCAGTCTTCATCGTGATTTGCGCACTTGGTTCTAGCTGTTGTTTTGGACCTCTCCCAGTTACACGTGCATAGTGCTATTCCTTGCCTATGTACGTTACCAACAGAACAATCGCCAGAAGTTTTCAATTGGGGAACTTCACGTTTGTGCAGAGGAGATTGACATTCTAATATTTGACAAAACATCCACTGATTTATAGTGCTTCATATATATGGCTTATAGAGCTTCATCTTTCAAGAATTAGAAGTTTTTTGGGGGGCGCTACGCCCCCGTGGCGACAGGACTGGTTAGCAACAGACGTCTATTTCGAAAACTGTGTTACCAAACCATGCCAAGTGGGACGTAGGCCTTTTTTAATGCTCAGCCTCAAATTCACCAAATTAGAGCAACACCTTTTCTAAGCTTTTCTTGTTGAAATTAATTTTTCTATGGCTGCAAATACTGAGTAAACCGTTGAACAATGGAGGCTTTTACGAAACTCACGTGGCCTATCGGCTGGCTCTACTCACGAAAACGCTCCAATTGCACCACCCTGCTTCAAGAACGCCATTTTCCGACACCATTACGTCATGCAGAAAAACAGCCGTTGTATTGAAACTGAGCAAAGTTACCTTTGCAGGGTTCATGATTTCAACCACCAAAATTTAATGTTGATAAGCCTACCTAATGACTAGGCTACAGCTTATTGCACTTATTTATCCCACTTCACATTAAAAAACAGCATGAGGTGTGTCAACAAATTTTTTTATAGCTTTGGCGACAGCAATTAGCGGCATACCAATGCCTGAAATTGCTTCTTACCGGGGCAGTTGAAGCGAACGATCTTGCCCAAGGAGCGCTACGGCGTTACACTCAGTGTCGGTGAACTGGACACACAACCTTCCAGTTCTGAGGCGGAAACTCCACCACTGAGCCATCGCCACCCCAGCGAAATCTTCGTCGCCAATGCCTGTAGGTGTCAGGTGACATTAAGATGTGCCGTTGGGGCGTTACTGAGGAACCAACGTTCCGAGAAAAAGGATTAAGCTAGTCTTGGCTATTTACCGAGATTTCGTGCAAAACTTTTTATCCGATGTTGAGAGGGGCAATATAAACCGCCGCTTAAATGTTTGCTCGTCCGCAGTCGAATGTCATCTCTTTCCTTTGTTCAAAGGACTTTTGACAGAGTTGGCAGAAATGGCTGTCTGGCGAGGAAGGTGTACGGACTGGGGCACAATTGCCACACAAATAAGTGTGTTAAAAAAACTCTAATTTCAAGACAAGCACTGAGGTACTTTCGTACATTGGATTTTTGACCCGGACATTTCAATAAACATATCAATTTGTTCATTCCACAGCCACATGCCGTGTTTTTATAGGCTAACCTACCAGTTTAGGGCTTCTAAACACCATAATTGAAAAGAATTGGAACTTTTACATCTTTCAAAAATTTATTAAAAAATAATAACGAAAAGCTAGAGCTTTCAAACTCCTTTCAAAAATTTATTTTTGATAAGCAAAGTGCTGCCCGGGGCCCGAGCCCACCCCTTGCTACACCACTGGCCACAGTACGATATCACTATCAGGGAATTCATCTTTGAGCAATTTTCCAACCCTTGATTTTGTCCCCAGCATTACGCTGGTTCCATCACTGCAAAATCAAAAGACTTCTTGGAACAACTCATTGGTGAGGCCATTCTTTAGCAAACAGTCCAAAATTATGCTTTAATGTGAGAATCACAC
>Ga0210059_1000526_pt1 | contig 49536 bp, 27 predicted proteins | sample Ectturendosymbi2_FD_188042 | JGI IMG/M metagenome (GOLD analysis project Ga0210059, IMG submission 188042) | Ecteinascidia turbinata endosymbiont from Florida, USA - Sample 2 (SPAdes) (version 2) | ecosystem: Host-associated > Tunicates > Ascidians > Unclassified | place: Key West, Florida...
GTCGTTAAAGGGTTTAAAAAATCCGGAACTTTTTTTAGTGTGACGTCAGGACTGGGGGTTGTCAAAGGGTTTTTGGATGACGAAATCAGGGTCAGAGAAATAGCTTCAAGTGGCAATTTATTTGTTCTTCCTTTTTGAATAAATTAGGCGAAACCCCCCAGTTTAGAGCTCATGGTTGGCCCTCCAGCCTTAGTGGTTGGCAAATAGTGGCCTACAAACAACAATTGTTCAATTAATCCCCTAGAGATTGTAGTTGCAGAAAAATTGAACAACAAATTGCTAACTATAACAGCATGTCCTGATACATTTTTCAGCGATCACCATTTAGTCTTTGGTATGAAGGTTTGCTTAAACATGTGTATTATTCCGCCAAGTTTGCATCTTACAGGAGATGGGTACGAGATTACCAAGAGATCTTGGAAATTCAACTGGAGAGGCAAATGAAAGAGTACCAACGAGTTAGTAATTGTCTGCTGCATCTTAGAAGTTCTGAAAACCTAGCAATTTTGCAGAAAGCAGAAGTTATCGGCGTTACAACGACAGGTGCAGCAAAATACCGGAGTCTAATCCAAAAGCTGCCAGTAAGTTGCTTTGACTACTGAAGAATTCTCCATCTGTAAACTTTCATTGAGTAAAAATAGTATTGTGAATATGTTTACTGTTAAAGGAAATGTACTGCGTGGTTTTAATCATGGAAAATTGCAAACAGCTCTTTTGATGTCTTAGGTTCGCTTGTAAACGCAAGTTCTTCCTTTATAACATAAGAAGACAAAGAGCATTTTGTTCGATTGCAATTGCTTTTTTATCACCAGTTATGAACATTAAGCTGCAGAAATACAACACAGAACATATTTTGACACCTTTGCAGGCAACGACGTGAGATCACGCGTTTATTTTTTCGCACATGGTGCCAAGCGAGGTGAATTCACGCCATTCACAAAACGCCTAGCGATTAGGTGGCAATGGCAGACATTTTGTAGTGGTAGCTAAAGATCATGCTAGAAGTCTTTGAACTACTACAATTTTTCTAAATGTCTTTTTTAGTGACACTGATTTTACAGAACTCACAAAAAGCCGACCAAAACGTCGGGAAAGAGTATGTTCAGTAAAAACAGTCAGTGTTTTCTGCTATCTATTTGTTCAAAGAGTATTTTTATTGTTTTAATTGATGTTGTAAAACTTACCAAAGCCTGAAAATCTGGGTAGCAACTAATGATTTTTTTAGAAGCACCGCCAAAAGCGGCGGGAAATGGTGTGCTCAGTAAAAATTTATTATAATAATGTTTTCTGTAAACTCTTTGTTTAAATTGCATTTTGCAGTAGTTTATTTTATAAGGTGGCGGCAAAACACGCCAAAATTGTCCAAAACCTCTTGGCACCGGAAATTGCTAATTTAAGGAAAAGATTTTGCAACGGATGTTTTGAACAAATTATTTGAAAGTTTCAGGATAAACACGTGGCTCTTTTTCTCGTTACAAAGCAAAAGGTCATTTAACTAAAATTGGATAGAAAATGGAAACGCTTAGTGTGTCCAAATAACTCCTGAAGAACAATAAAGTTTATGGCTTACAACTGAGTTGTATGATAAACTACAACACATTAGTGCCAACTAGAGGGAAGCAGTTAGAGAGAACTGAGGTGTAGGGGATGGGAGTGAAGGGGTGCACGCGTAAATGCTCCAAAAATTTGGTCAAAAGTCTTGAACAGTATCTAGCAGTATCATTTAAATTATACTTCTTTGGTAAGATTAAAAAAGAAGTATAATTTCAGTGAACTTACGAGGTTCTAGGAATGACAACCTTTTGAATTTGCAAATTTATTCCGCTCTTGCTCATTATTCCTAACCACAGTTCGTGTGTTTTTTTCTATCCTTGTTTTCAGTGTTAACATTTCGTTAGCAAGTTTGTCTTACAGCGTTTTACAAGACTGAAAATGTGTTAATGTGTTTAAATACACGAAACTTGTTTCCTGTGCAATAAATTTTGATGGCTTCACTTGCTTACATCACTACTGACATTTGCAATTATTGCTGGATGATATGTACAAGTTTGAATCATCGCAAAAAGATGAAAGCAGAACCAATCAGGCAGATACCTAAGTAACTTGCCTTAAGGCTAGAATTTTTTTGTTTTCATTGTTATTAAGTGCATAAATAAAAGTTTATGATGTCATAGAAAACATTATTTATATCAATATATAAAATCAACAAACTGTTTCTCGTAACTTGGTTATTCAGAGTGTGAGAGTTGATCTGTAACTGAATCACTTGAAAGTTTGAGCAAAAGAAGATATTTCATTTATGTGCTTTATTAATTGTACGCTGAGGTAATCGAGTATGCCGTTGGGCACCCACTTCTTATTAGTAAAATCCATGCCAGGCAACGCACGTACAGAAAAGCTTTTGTTTTTCAATTTTAATCACAGCGTCTGGATGAACACATTTTGCCATACTGTTTGTTGCATAAATGCGCAATTGAACAGACAATGTTGTAAGACTCACGGCATAGTCATAATATAATTAATAGGATACATGCCACATGTATCACACGTATGTATTCAGAAAAGGAAGCAGTTTTAGGCCCACCTCAGCTAGGTGTGAGGTTCCTTGCTGGTAGAAACAACTAGAACATGAATGGAAAGCCAAACTTCAGAACTACTGTATGAGGCAGATGCTCAAGTGAGCCAGCTGGCCCCTGACAATGATCTTGCAAAGCTTTACGTACTGTTTCAGTTGGGTTATTAAGACCAAATTTCAAATACCACTTTTTCTATTTTCGAGTCTATGGAAACTTGGTATTGGAAAAGATAATGTACCAACAGCTACATAAATTTGGAAGGAGACAGTTCGTCGCATAAAAGTTTTTCATGCAAATTAGGGAAATTATTCTTTGCACATCCAAACATTGCCTGCTCCTACACCTATAAGAGAGAGAGTTTGTGCACAAACCAAATGCGATTAAACAAATGGTCAAGTTCGGGAGGAACTGAGCAGAGAGTTATTAAGACTTCTCTACCTTTCAGAAACAAGGTTAGGAGTCATAGATATAATCCCGGATTCAGTCATTTAGGATTATGTTTAATAAAACGGACAAAAACACCTTTTGCAACATTTATGCCAGTTTGCCTTATACTGAAAATCCTTTGCATGTTTTCTGATGGTCATTGTGGTGTATTATTAGGTAAGAGCATGGAATGGTAAACTTCAGACACAATTTCTAACGCATTTCCTTCTCAATTTGTGGAAAACTTCAATAAGACATTTTTTGCGTTAAACTGCTCATAAAAACCAGTTGGTGATCGTTGAATACCACCAAACAACATCTAAATAGAAACGTTTTTTTTTAGATTCGCATCGTCATGGTTGAAGAAGCAGCTGAGATATTGGAGGCTCATGTAATAGCCTCGATGCCCAAAACAACCCAGCATCTTATTTTAATCGGTGATCATCAGCAGCTAAAACCTTCAACTACGGTTTATGAGCTTGCCAAGCATTTTTATTTGGACGTCTCACTGTTTGAAAGAATGGTAAAAATAGTAGTAAATTTTGAATATTTTAGATGCAAAGTGTTAAAGGCTTTATCAAATCTTCTGCTCATATTTCAAGGAATACGCTCTGCAAATTTGTCAAAGATCTTAGTTCAACATTGATTTCCAACAGTGGCAGCTATAATTGCAAGTTGTTTGTGTAATTCGCCATGTGACAAGAAGTGATGAAAACCTTTGACAGAAATCAACAATTCGGTAGTATTTCATTGGTTTCTTAATGTTCAAATGATGTTCAAGAAAACTGATCTTCGAAAACATCTATATTTTCGAAAAAATTACAAGAAAACCTAACGAAGTGCCCGGAGCCATTTCTGGACAACCAACAATTTTTTGGTGTTGCGAAGACTCGTTTATATGTTGCAATAATTCATTTACACCAGGGGTTTCCAAGCGTTTTTGCCAGAGGGCTATTACAAAACAGTTCGAGGGCGGAACATCTTTGTAATGTGATGGATTCGGGATATGTTACATTCCACCAAAGCAACAATGTTTCGTAAAAATATTAGATTTTCATTATTGACAACGTGTCTTTGTGGCGGCTTGAAATGTCTTCGCGGGCCGGATGGATTTCGCTGGCTGTAGATTGGTGACCCCTGATTTACACTTAGAAGTTCAAACTCAGAAAACAGAGTAACAAACTTGCATCTACTGGTACCAAGCTTCAAAGTCTAGTTCAAACATACGTATGCGCAGTAAAGCTCTCATTAGGAAATAACGTTGGCAAAATACAAAGGCAAATTAATCATTGTCAATAACAAATGGGATAAAACACAATTTGGATTCACTGCTGCTCCAGTGCTGCCCACTGCGTACTCAGTTTTTTAGCATAATTGGCTCGCAGTACCTTTCCGAGATTTCCTAGATATACCTTGTCCTTCCTCATCACCTTCTCAAACTGTTGGTCAGCTTACACTGAGCTCTGTGCTTGAACGTTCACAAAATTTTCCTTTCACGTTGACATTTTTGCATTTGCCTACGAACACAATGTGTCTATTTTTTGTAAGGTAAAAGCTACATCTGTGGAAATAAAATGTTAGCTAGCCTGTTTTATAAGGTATTACACTAGTGATTCTAAACAAAACTTATGAAGACATACTTTTGACGAATCGCCTTAAATTTCTAGTGGATCAAAGTTCAGCAGAAGAAATTTAATGCACAATGTTTAGTTGAATATGTTACACGAGCTTGAAGCGTAATATCATAGAAAGTTTAGATGATAATTATCTCTAATCAAAATACGTGAATTACTACAACCATAAACGAACTTTTTAAAGTGGATGCTAAGCCCCCAAAATCACGCTGCTAAATATTTTTCGTAGGGTAAAAAGCGATTAACTAATCGGAATAGAAAATGCCAGCTCACTGATGTACCCGGATCAGTGTGAGCTGCGCATTTTTAACACATAATGTTGTTACAGCACCTGAATGTCACGACCAAGTAATGAATTAAAAACTTTTCCACAGAATTATTTGATACCATATCTGATATTATTCAATCAACCTAAACATGTCAGTTTTTTATAAAAAATCCTTTTTAACGAAATAGTTCATTTAAAGAAAAGAGTTTCTGTGTTTTAGATTCCCCTTAAAAATATTGCTGGTATGACACTTTTCTATTTGAGAACTTTTTATGGCAATTTATGGACAGAAAACTGTTTCGTCGTATTGTAGCAGCTGCACACAGTCTAACACCACCTCTCACGCGGTTAAGCGTCGAATGTCATTACGAGGCAATGTCGTTTATGCGTATCGTATGCGCGTCTCGAAACCTACGAACTTGCGTGCGCATGCGCGTGGTCACGTGACGGTTTTTATTTAACACCTTGTGTTTCTTGCCGAAATCCTGTCTTTTTCATATTCTGCTTTGCGACGCGAAACACGCGGTGTCCACCACACTCGTTACCGCGTTACCGCCGTAGTGTTCAAATAAAACAGACGCAGCAAGAAACAAACAAGTAGGCACTGATTCCAACACGAACTCTTCATAATCGGTTCCCATACAGGGATCCTTACATACATGGTTCACCGTTCACAAACCGTGAAACTCTACAGTATCAATTACTGGTGAAGGAGACGGGACTGCAGAGGGTGCAAACGCACCCCTGAAAGTTTTGATTTGGTGAAAATCTGGGCAAGATTCTATAAAATCCGGGAAAAATCGGTGGAATTTTGAGAAAAATCCCTGAAAATCTGGGCAAACTCCCTGAATATATGAGCAAAAACGGCGCCCAAATTGCTTTGATTTGAAAAAATGGCACTCAATATCACATGCAGACCTTTTTATTGGAGGTAACATTTTTCGGAGTTTTTTCGAGGAGGTTTGGGAGAATTGGGCAAAAATCCTTCCCATCCCCCAAAATTTGCCTGCTCCTCCACCTATGGTATCAATGTGCCATTTTAGGTAGAAATTAGACTTTTGAAGCTTGAAGCTCTATGTAAAACATGCACTTACAATAATGCATGTAATGGAAAAAGTTGTTTCATAGCAAAATTAAAGCAGAAAAGTCTGGGATCGATCATTTGTACTTTTTCCACGGCTGTTTCTTAGTGTAAAGTAAAGGCAGTGCAAATGCAACATCTGTTGAAATCACCTGCTTGCACTGCATTTCTTTGGTACGTCAGCTGCCATTTTTATGAGAACTGGAAGTCAATGTGAACTTACAAATATTTAAAGGCTAAGCTGATCCACCAGCAATCTACAAGTGAAAAGATGTTTTGTACAATGCAGATCGAAAATCGAATTCCATACGCCAGGCTGAAAGTCCAACATAGGATGCGACCTCAAATTGCTGACCTGCTTCGTTTGAGCATTTACAAGGACTTAGAGGACCACGCTAACGTTGAGGAACGCGAGAACATCGTTGGCGTACGAAGTAATCTGTACTTCATTACTCACAAAGAACGGGAGGATTCAATGCGAGATGGGAAAAGCAAAGTGAGCTGGTTCGATGTTTGAACCACGAAAAAATAGAAGTTTCCTTGAATACCTGACATATTACTGTCATCATTAACTGTTAATTCACAACGCAAGCATGCATACAATGGCTCCAATTGATTTTGTTGGTGCAGTTAGATTGGTGTTGATTCTTAGCTTGGTTGCACTGTTTATTTTAACAATTTTTGACATTACACCAGGGGTTTAAGTTATGGTTTCAATGAAGTTGTAGTGGAGTCGAATGGTTTTTAGGCCTCGTTTCCAGTAGAATCGAGAATTTTAGTTTTTGAGAAATCAAAGAAGCATAAAAACTGATTGTGAAAAATCTTGAATTGGATTGATCGAAATGCATTTTTAAACAGAAGTGAAAGGTTTCAAAAGTCGTAGGCACACGGGTGTGTAGCTGATGGCTTGTTTTGTCGTTATTTCCTATGATACAGATCGTACTGATTTTTATGCGTGAATGAGTATCACTGGAACAGATACATTTGAATACTACGGATGGTGAAATAATATTTCTAGGAGGCTAAGGCTGCTTTTTAGAAAAACAAGCGTAAAGTTTTTTCTTTACGTAAGATTCAACTTATTACAATTTAAAATCGGAAGGAGTCACAACTGCTTCTTGGTCCGTTTATGCCACTTTCCGCCAACAAAATAAAATGAAAATATTATTGAAGTACGTTGAGCACTTTCAGATGTTAAATCGCGTCTTTTCACGAGAGGTGCAAGTCTGCAATTTATTTATTGAATTATGTATAACTGAAAAATTTCTCAATATTTTATACGAGTTCCTATATCAACTTACCTTAAACAACTGAACAATTCTGATCAGTTTTCTAGTAAATTTTCAATCGGTAACGCTCATTTGTATAAGGCAATCATCGAGTTTTTTTGGAAACTAACTCATTCAATACTGCATAGGCCTGTGGTTTGTTGCAAATGAAAGAAACATAGCACCAATTTTTCTTTCGAAAGTAAATCAAAAAGTCAAGCATGTAAGCATAAAATTCAAAGAATATTTGAAACACATTCAAAGACCTTCATTTGATTAAATCTCAATCAATCCCCCTCGTGCTTTTTACATATTCTTGCCACTTCTAGCAATTTTTCCTAACAGAAATTATTTTTATTTTTTCGTATCTTTAAGTGGAACCAGCTGTCGTTTTGTTCAAAATGCTCACAGTGCTTTCGAATGTTTTTTTGATAAAACTGTAGTGGAATCGATCTTCTGAAAATTTTCAAACATCCCGTATACTTCTTAGAAATGAGATCAATCAATTAGGTTCTGAAGATAAATCAGCAGCAAAATAAGCAAACTAAAATATTTGTTCTAACAAACCTTACTTGTTTTCCTCACGAAACATCTCATAATGTCAAAGGTTAACACTGAGAAAGAAGGGGTGCTTCGACAGTAAAACAGTTTTTTATGTTTTGGGTATCTGAAGCTTTGTATTAACAGTTCTTTCTAACATAAATTTGTAAATGTACGTGATTAGCAGAAGAAGCAAACGCGTTGACATATTGCACGAGCGAACGTTTGTTGACAGAAAATTTGTTACGTTCAGTTACAAAATTGAAAGAACTCTTAGAAAAGAGTAAATTTAATCAATAAAATCAGTATTTGCCAGAGTGAAGAAATCACTTTTTTTTTCATATCTCTTCTGTCAAGTGTGTTTTCACCATTACGCTGCACGTGGCGGTGTTGAATGTGGCAATGCAGGTATAAATTGGTGCAATCTAAAACCTGTCTCAAGCTGCTTCGGGAGAAGCAGCAGAACATCCTATCTTCTAAAATCTAAACCACAAACCAAGACAGTGCATGTCCCGATAATACTACAGAAATTGTCATTATTCAACCGTTGCTGCATATTCGTAATACAACAGTTCCCTGAAATATAGACCACGCTTTATGCGACGCAAGTGTTCATTGCAATTTAGAGTATGTTTGTGAGGATTTACCTTGGAGCTTAGGTGTGCACCTCATAAGGTTAGTTTCAAATAATTAATACAACCGTAATATTGCTACACTACCTTCCTTTATTTTATTCAGTCATAAATATTGGTGCCTTTCACTCTGCATTTTATCACGTTTACTTTCATGTTGTATGAAAAGGCTTGTAGGATTTCACAAACAGTGCTTGGGTTTACATGTACTCAGATCTAGACTTGTGTTTTAGATAAATTTCAAAATATTTTCAAAGCAAGATTTGGAAGTAAAAATTGTAACGAGACAAAAGTCGTCAAACCTTTTTATAGCAACTCAAAACTTATAACTATATTTATAGATATATTGCAGAAGGAAGCAGTTAATATTTTGTGTGGTCATGGATTAGTGCACCAGAAAACACTACAAACAAGTGAAGAGCAATCGAAAGCAAAAGCTTCCAAAGAAACGTTACATGTCGAAACAGTTAACTTAATTTCCAAACTGGTCATATCACCTGATTGAGACCCCTACATGCTTATTCCAACTTTTGAGGAGGCGTTATAAGACATTGAAACGATTCAGAGCTACAGATAATTAATTATACGACAACACGTTTGTCGCAAGTGTGGAAACTGCTGGAGTGAAAAGTTTTTGCGGTCCTGTTTATTAAACAGATGGTTTCAGATACAATTTATTCACCGCTAACACGAAAATTACAATCCAATCTTTTCAAATGATTTGCACAAACCAACAGGAGTGACTGATATTCGACGCAGAAAGATTTGGAATAATAACACTCATCCGTTGAACTGACAGTGAAATCGATAAGTAATTTTAGTAATTTTGAAACCTGAATGAGCATTTTCCGATTTCCCATGCAGTGAGTTAGTGCAGTACTTCATTGTATTTCCAAATATCTTCCAAATGGGTATATAGTTTCTTTTCCAAGTTGTTTGTTGTTTGCTGAACAGCAAATTCAGATTTTTTTGTTATAGAATTTTACCTTTGCACTTTGATAGGTCGGACCTGGTTCTAAAATTGTTTACTTTTAGCTTTTAATTCCAGTTAAGTATAAACAATTGGTAAGTAACGGTAAGTCATACATTTCACAGACAAATCAACACGAAGCTGACTTCATGCTACATTTCTGCGACTATCTACTGCAGCAAGGTTACCACGCTGAACAAATAACAATTCTTGCTGCCTACTCAGGTGAACTTTTGAAAAGTTTCTCACACTTTTAGTTTGCAAAAGCAAACATTGTCTTGTTGTATCAAAACATTTATTCTAAATTGTTAAATATTTTTTGTTTCAATTTATTTGAAAGGACCACCTACGTTATTTACAACAAATATTTTTGCATTATCGCTCATACTTGTGCAGCAGTTGCAAATTTATCATTTATTCAGGTCAATTAACTGCTTTCAAAAAGTCAATGAAAAACCGTATCTGTCAAAATGTTAGAGTAACAGCATTGGATAACTATCAAGGAGAAGAGAACGACATCATTCTTCTGTCTTTGGTTCGCAGCAACGAAGAAGTATGTTTGCGCTGTGTTTTTACATAAGCTAGTGAAAAAGTATTCTTATATGAAATATATTTTTGAAGAAAAGCATCGGTTTCCTCAGCATTGAAAACCGAGTCTGTGTGGCACTATCCAGAGCTAAAATGGGATTATATTGCATTGGAAATTTTGAGGTGAGAAATCCAGTGGCAGGTGTATTTTCGAAGCTCTAATTCATATATGGGCATTTGTTAAAATCAAGACATTTTAACCAACCTATGAGCAAAACATTTCATAAATGATAAATATAAGTATAAACAAAAGTTTTCATAGGGCATAGCATGTAAGAGATTCTTATGAAACGAGACTTTAAAGTCCAGGCCAATGGCAAAAGTTCAAAAATTAATTTTATTGTCAGAAATAAACATAAAATCACTACGCTGGGATTTTATTCTAATTGGTTACAAATTACCTAAAACTAAAGCTTACAATTTTAGTAGATGCTGCAAGAAAAAAGCAATCTGTGGAAAACATTAGTAGCAAAAATGAAGGAGGAGGGCCGGTATGGTCTAAGCTTACCTTTAATGTGTAACAACCATCGTGATTACGTGGTGAATGCAACGACATCAAAAGACTTTGCAAAGCTTCCGGAAGGTATCGTGTGCTAGCTTTGCTGTTGGCTAACTTGTACGCAGATTTGGTAACATATTTTCAGCTAAACGTCTTGATGGTGATGTATTTTTATTCCAGTTCTAACAAAATCAAAAGTCTAGATTTGAGGAAAGCAGTATAAAAGGACATTATCAATCAGGCAAAATTACGACAAACTGAAATAACATCAAACGTTTTGCCTAAAAAGCAATATTCTTGAATTAGCTTCCCTCTACATTTGCCGTTACTCAACATTTTCTTACTGTTTTCTTCATTTATTCAAATCTAATTTTTGGCCGAACCAATGTATATTTAGAAATGTTATGCTGTTTACGACATAACAAGTTCATCAAATTACATCGTGTATGAGAGCGTAATGTCTTTAGTTTAGGTTCGATTCCAACCAGCTGATGAACACGTTTTGACAAGTTTCTGCCGCATCAAATATCCTTATATTTCACAGGGGGGTGCGGAAGACCCTGCGAGCACAGGCTTCCATGTGGTCATGTATGTGTGCGTTTATGTCATTCTGATGACCCCGAGCACAAGAGTTACAAGTGCAGGAAGCCCTGTCAAAGAAGATGCACTACGTTTTCCGGATACGAAGCTGTACCTCAAATGTCAGAAAGGTCCTTGGTTTCTAGTCCTTCAGGATCCAAAAAACACTCTGGTGACGCTGATGCATTGTTTGTCGCAACATCAGATTCGCCTTTGAACACTGCAGCTCTGAACTTGGAAGAAATGATCGTTTTATCGGAATATAAGGAAGAAGGAATGGAGTCTCTGTCCTCAGTGTCAAATGATTTCGATCCAGGGGAAGAAAAGCCTGAGCTTGTGCACATCACTGGTGATCTATGCACGGATTTTGGGGAGCCTGATGGTTCAGAAGAAATACCTGCGAAATGTTTAAGACTGATGGTCGACTCTTCTGACTCTGGAAACTTTGGAAACGACTCAAAAAGTGTTACTCTTGACCACAGTAGTCCTTACAGCACGTTGGACAACTTTAATGCACCGTGTTCATCTACGGCCGTAGATAGAATGATCAACACAACAAATGGCGATTTTAAACATAATAATCAGAAATCTACACACAGCAAAAACCATGATCAGAATGTTAAGGAGATGAGCAGTGATCTTATCGGACTGTTATCAGTATCTGAAACCAATAGTGATCTGACTGAGGACACAACAATGGACACTGAAGTGACTTATGATAGACAAAAACATGGTGTAACTTTTGAACGCTGTCAACCTACCGATACAGACAGCAAAAGTGCAAAACAAAGTCCAAAAACATTTTTCCAAAGCCGAACCGAAAGCGAGGAGAGTTATCTATCTCGTGATAGAGCTACTCAAAATGATCTCCAGCGGTATCAGGAAAAATCGGACGCTGCTGATAATTACCGATGCCAGACGGTCACTAATTCCTTAGAGAAAGTCAAGGCGGTCAAACCAGGACACGCTTGCAAGAAGTTGTGCTACGAAAACTGCAGCAAGTGCAAAGTGAAAGTTGATAAAGTAAGCACTTAAGCACTGTATAACGAAACTATTTTCTAATCAGCAGGATGCGGCCAAAACATTTGTTGTGGGATGGACGAACGAACAAAAGCGTGAAAAGCAAAAACTGCACTTTGAACTAATCTTCCATTTTTGGAGGATTAGCAAACCCACAACAATTTCGGTTATATTTTATTTTAACAGTAAATCAATAAGGAATTCATAAAACCTGAAGTTGAATGTTGCTTCTCATTACAATAAAAAATCAACATATATGCAACAAAAAGTATAAGCCAAATATGTGTGTTACCAAATCTAAGTCGATTTAAACGGAATCAGACATGACAAGCAATTTGGTTTGAGTGCGTAAAGTTTTGCAGTACCTTGCATTTTGAAACCGCCTACTTCACAAATGTGGACAAAAACAGTGATGCAATAAATAGTTGTTGTAGGGATTGAGGAATAAAATTTAAAGTAAACAATTTTATTCCTTGATATTCGTTGTTTTATTGTAATCATACTGCATTTCTATCGCCAGTTGTTTTTTCTTTTTTTAAATTGCGACGTCATCACATTACCTTTTCTAAGCCATCTGTGACACTCGCATTCAAAACATTGTTAAGAAATTGTAAAAGAAATAAATTTCAAAGATCAATGTAAACTCACTGGTGATTTCATTTTGTGCAGATGATTCCAAGCTGTGGACATTGGCAAAAAGTCTATTGCTACACACAACCGGAAGACGTAATGTGCGAGATGCCTTGCACTAAACATCTTGTTTGCCAGCATCAGTGTCCAGCAATGTGCGGCCAACCATGCCCTGCAGTTTGTGAAGTTCCAGTGAAAGGTAGGGAGATCGTTGTAGGAAGCTTTTGTCAAAGCATATTTTGCGTAGAGCCCGGACAAAACCAACAATTGAAAATAAAAATTAGCATTGCAACTGCAGCTGTTTCTGACACTGCTTTTTGCGCCCAGGAATGGTAAAGTAAAATGTGTATATAAAGTAAGTATAAAAATATTTAAAGAAAACCTTGACAAACTCACATTTTGAACTGTACTATTACCTTAAATACAAAAAGTGCTTTCATGAGGTTTATAGGCAGAGGCGAATTATTGCATTTAGCTTCGTATTGTATTGATGTAAAGTAGTGACACATATCCAAAATGATTTTTTGAAAATATTCGTACGGGTTCAGAAGTAAATTTGTTTGTTTTTCTCAATTTTAAACATTGCAAGTTGAAAGACCTTTGAAGGAAACCCGGCAACCCTTGTTATAAGAAGACCTCTCATACCGTGTACTACCTTAGCTTCTTCAAAGTTTTCAAGTTTTTTGATCGAATAAGGATGAAAACTGCAGTGGATATGGTTAAATATCTGCCCTTCTTATTACTCGTGTTATTTGGACATGTCCTGAGACCACTGGAGACAACTGATGTTGGTACAGTTGGGTTGAATTTGCTTTTTCCCTTAAAGTGATATTACTGTATAGACTGTATTTAGCAAAACTGGCTAAACCAGGGATGAGGGACCTATTTGCTATCACGGGCCGCATGAATTGTGGAATACCGATGGTGGGTCGCAAAATATAATTTATTTTATCTCACAATTCTACATTTACTTTCCTAAAAAAACTAAGGAAAAAACAACGTGAAGGAGCGAGAGAGACTTTTCTTGAGTCATTGTTACGTGTCTACTTGTCATGGAGTTTCGTTCTGACGCAATGTTGTGCTCTAACTCGGGTAACGAAAATTCTGATGCGGGCCATATGAAATGTTCCCAAAAGCCGCAGGTTTCTTACCCCTGGGTTAAACTATGATTTACTGAAACCTTCATAAGTTGCAAGTTTTTGAATCTTTTTGAGCATTTTTAACAGGCCAGCGACAAAAAGTGTGCTTTTTGTGATATTAGCATTGGGTTAATTGTTTATATGTAAATGAATCGAGTTTGAATATTCACCTAACGAAGAACAAAGCTTCTGAAACTGGTGTCCCATATCTTTTTACCTGTACGCAAACAATTTGATTCGTGAGATAAGAACATTTGTAAATAAGCAAAATGCATTAACTTTGTTTTAAGTCAAACTGCCGTGTGGTCACTCGGCTGATGTTCCTTGCTACAAGTCAGCAACAGCTAAACAGGAAGCTTGCAAAGAGAAATGTGATGCAACTCTGCTTTGTGGCCATCGCTGCGGTGGAACTTGCGTCAGTTGTTTCCAGGTTAAACCCTTGTTGTTATTTTAATTATGTATTTCATCTCGAAATGAAATAACTTTGTACATAACGTAATAGCAACTATACAGAGCTTGAAAAGAATTATATGAACAACCGGTTTGAACATAAATCTAAGGCTCCAAGACAAAACAACATCAAAGGTTTGGTCGAACTTTGTGAAAGGGTTAAAGACAACTATGACAAAAACACAGAAATTGATTTTTCAAATGAATAAACCTTTCGTTGCACAGCCCGCGAGGTTTGAAAAATTTTCTGTTATTCGCTTTGACAGTTATTTAACTAAAGTGTCCATAGTGACGTAATTTTACAAGAAATCTTTACATTTTCTGCAATTGCTTTAGGATTGAGAATGCCATGGCTTTAAAATAACTTCCTCCGATGACTGTGCGACGAATGGCTTAAGCCCTCGAAAAATCTCCGTCACTGTTAAGGTGGGAAATAGGGGTCCATGACCATCTTTTATTTTGTTGCTTTCTCTATTCAAAACTAAAGTATTTTGATATAGTTTAGTTTGTTAATTGCTTGACCACAATTATCACTATCAGTATATGATTTCTTGACCAATTTTACCTATTTCAAGCTAGACAAGCTTTCTGGGAAAAATGTTTCCCTGACTTCGGGCCAAACCTTACATAAATGTTTGCATTTTGAGAATACTTGTAACATTGAAACGAACCCGGAAAATTTAAAAGTATTTCCATGAAATATTTCCAAACCTATTGCACACATTACAAAAAACGTAATAAATCAATTGATTTTTCTTTTGAACAGCTGTACTTCATAAGCAGCAATAAAAACAGTGATTTGAATGAATTCTTCCGATTTTCCTTAAACCACTACTGAGGCTGATTTCATTTCCACTCCATTGGTATTTGCGCTGTTCCTTCCATAACGAAATTGACTGAATATCTCTCTTCCAAACTCTAGCTTGCTTCAACTTATTTTTCTTAATTCGCAAAACTACTCCTTGCGTTTATTTGATCTCCTGTGTTGTTGCAGTAGCACGAGTTTAAGGCTAACGAAAACCGGAATCATAAAGTAGATGTCAACGCATTCCATTCGAAATGTTAAATGAGGCCACCACCCTGTACAATCCGCCATACGTTCAGCAGACGGGTGGCAAGTAAAGTTAGTCTGAGGGATCGACTTTATTTGTAATGTTAATGTATCCGCAAAGTAGTTTGCATATATAGACACAACCCTGCACGCTGTATCACAATTTTGGTCAAGTAGTGCACTATGCTGTATTCACATTCCTGTTTACATATCAAAACGTTACTGAACTACGTGACCGTCAAAAACAGCCCACGCTCTAAAAACTCATCTTTCTAATTTTACGCAAAAACAGTCACCAACATTAGAGCCATAATATTATATCCACAAAAAGTGAACATCTCAAGCAATTTTCCATTTCGAAGTTTAAGCACATTCGCAGATCCTGCTGTATAAACGTTTGCGATGCGTTAGTTGAGTTTTAGTGCAGTGATGTTCGCAAGATACTTGCGTCAAAATATCTGTATTTCAGTTTTCATTTTCCATCAGAGAACATTTAAACATTATAATTGTGCAAAGGCAAAATATTATATTTATTACACATATTAAGAGCATACGTGGTATCACAAAAACAAAAGTCTTCCAATCCTGCACAGCAGGCCATGAAATTAAACACCTCGTTAAAAATGTAGAGAAAAATACTTTGAAAAGGATGTTTGTATTTCAGGAAATTTAAAAATTGTAAAGTAGTGAGTAAAGAGTTACTTGACGGTTGTCTGAATCATAATTTCTTATCCGATTGTAAGAGATATTGTTAACATTTTATACTTAACCACACGCATTTCATTTTTTCTGCAGTTTTTGTGATCTTGAAAATCACAAATATATGTTTTCAGGGAAGACTTCATGTCAAATGCCAGGAGAAGTGCACAAGAATTTTAGTATGTGGTCACACATGTCAGGAACCGTGTGCAGTCAACTGCCCGCCGTGCACTCAGCAATGCAATGTCCGTTGCGAACACAGCAGATGCAAAGAAAAATGCTCAAAACCATGCGTTCCCTGCAGGTGATTTCTTATTATATTTATATAAAGATAATTATCTGAAGGTAACAAGAACATACCATGAACTGCAGTAGCAGCAATCCAAAACATTGATATTTACAGTATTAGTTTTTGCATACGAAAAATTGCACTGTAATATCTCAAAAAAATGCTCCGTTTCTTCTTTTTATCCCCACCTACAACTCAAGCAGTCCAAAACCAGTTTCACCTTCCACTGCTATTGAGAGCGAGCTTTCCTAAGCAGTCATCTTTGAAGGACAAATGCTTCTGGTTAAGGTTACTTGTAGTTTCAGTAGAGTAGGTGGACCTTGTTCTGATGGAATTTACTTTTCATTTTTGTGTAACATAGAAAGATTCATCAAGTTACGGCAAAGTAATCTCTCGGATTCAGTCAGTCTTGATGCATATCGTATGACAGTGCAGATAGAAAACTAGATTTTAATTTCATAAATATTTCTTGGCTCGCACTTTACCGAGAGTGAGACTGTATAATTAACAAGTTATGGAAAAGTAATCTCATTGATTCAGCCAATCTTAATAAATATGGTATGATAGTACAGATAGAATATCGTACATTTTAATTTCGTAAAAATTTCTTAGCCCGCCCTTTACCGAGCGTGAGACTGTATATTTGCTCTGTCAAAGATGCTAATAACACAAAGACTCTAATAACAATTCCACAAGCAGCAAAACCATTAGTGTTGCCACGTTATAACAAAAGACATAACTGTTGCAATGAAAATCGTTGAAAGTCTATTTTCAAACATGAATATTCGACTAACTATCGTTTTGATGCGCAAAATCTTGGCCACAGATATAATTTTTACCACTGGTTTGTGGCACGAATCTAAATTGGCGACGTTTTCATGTTAATTTCCTGCTGCAAGCAGTTGACCTGTCTCACAATTTTCCTTCTAACAAAGACAGTTTGAGGAAGCAGGTTGGTTTATGTTGAAGAACGACTTTGCTATCAAAACATTTACTTTGCTAAGACCGAATATCTCTGTTTTTTTAACAGGGAAAAATGCAAATGGAGGTGTAAGCATTTTAAATGTTCAGAAACCTGCAGCAAGCCGTGCAGCAGACCACCGTGCAACAAGCCGTGCGTCAAGGTATAATTTATAAACACATTATCCATGTTCGATTTTGGTCTGACAGCCTTTGCAAAGTGAATGTGTGAGGGCGAACTGAATTAAAACATTTTTATGTTATTTATATATTTCACCATTAGCTGATTCATTTCTGCAACAACAGGTCTAAAACTATAAAATGCAGATCTATGAAACTCAACAAAAAATTTTCTTATATTTAGAAGTTGTTAAAATCACGTTCTAATTTTGTTGCTGCCTAAGACTATGATGCTCCTGTTTTTTCGTTTGGAAAGTAACCCTTTAAGATTACTGCCCACGGCACCACTGATTAGTAGGGCAAAAAAAATTTTGACCTACAAACTTAAAATTTTGACTTTATAATTTACAAATTTTGACTTTTATTTTGACCTATCAATTTTCTGAGTTTTCAGTTGAAATGCGGAATACAAAGCATATTCATACACAGTATTAGAAAATAAAACCGATATATTTGTTGCGGCAGCTAGCCTTAGATGCAAGCGGTGGAGGAGCTAGTCCGCAGAAAATTAGAGAAACGCGCGCCTGACGAACTTTCGCCTTAACCTGACCCTTACGAACTCCTTGCACCACGGGCCTGTAGTCTGTTATTCCCTACAGCAATCGTAAACGAAGGGCAATCAATCAGGGCAAACTTTGTAGTAACAAAATCCAACAGGCGTCAAACTTCAACGGCGATTGATCGTCAAACACGGTTTCTGAAATGCAACAGATACAACTAAGCGATTCTACCAAGCGCAGCAACAGCAAACTATCAGACCGCACTATCGATTAACTCAGCGTGGCAAGACAATTAATCCTTGAAAGAGCGATTGCGAATTAAGTCAGTTCAGCAATCAACAATGAAAAGGCGTTTGCTGCCACTATTCTCAGGTAAATCTACGTGAACAAAAGGCACAGCAGTAAACTTGCACTGGATTCACTGTGAGCTACAGACGTCCAAGAGAATGAAGAATAAACATATACTACATACGTATTGGTGTGAAATCCACAGCTCAAATCTTTGGTCTTTTTGGTGATCAGAAAAATGCTCTGACTCAGTTAGCAGAATTTGGTTTATACACGAGGAGAGTCGAAACGTTACTAACTCGAAATTAGACTGGGCTGTGGTTTTTACTGCATGTCATGCGAGGCGAAATAGAAAAACAGTTCATCTTGGCGCGAGATTTCGCAAACCGTCAAGGGCCGTTGCCGACCTACTTGGCAACCACCAGGGACGATATACCAGGGGATGGAAACAGGTCAATCTGCTTGCGGGGTCTTGTTGCGGTATTGTGTAAACAGGCAAAGACAGTCAAGAACCTGTTGGCCTACACTAGGAAGCCACGGGAACCGTAGCTGGGAGGAATACTGCGGTATCCGTACAGATGCTGTGAATTAATGTTAGGCTTTAAGGTAGTGTCAAGTAAGTCAACCCCCTTTGAACTTAGAGAGCTGCACACATTAAGATATCTAGTAACCGGATGAACACAGCTTAAAGCCATTAAACAAGGCTGGGACATGAGTCGCTGCGCGCCGTTACAATGTTTGTTCTGTCGAAATGAAACAAAAAGTAGTTTATCTGCAAAATCTGTTATAGCATGTTTTAAAAATGTCTGGCTACTTTCAGTTTCATGAAACGAACATCGTTGATGCTTTGCACTGCGGCGATTTGCTTCCACCATAAACCTTTTGTCACTTTTCACTAAGCAGTCACAGAATTTGCAAAACAATTCACACTTAGGTGTTGAGGTAAACTCAGAAGAGTATTCATGCAGTATACGAGTTTCGAACTTTTGAAAGATTTGGTTGTTTAACCTCAGGCATCATATGTTGATTGATTAGCACATTAATAACTGCAGTAGAGTCAAATCTGAGAATATCACAAAGTTTAAACACTATATAGGCTATGGATAATGGATTGAGCATTTGCCAAACCAAATACTGTGAGACCACGTTTTTTGCATTGCCATGTCTTGTCTGTACTTAATATTCAATCGTCCAGTAGTGGGCCAAGCGACATTATTACTTCAAAAGTCGCAACAAACCCATTATAATTTTAGAATTGCAACTAAACTTGCAAAAACATATCAAAATCTGTTGTCGTAACTTCATTAAGACATCAATAACGAGAAAAAAACGCTGCTGCGAGAAAATTGTGACCTAACGATAAATTTTGACTTAATGATAAATTTTGACTTTTTTTGACCTAATAACTTTGGAGCGGCTCATGGTATCAGCGTGAAACTTGGTTTGTGGACGTTTCATGAACTTTTGAAAAGGCAGAAAAATTTTGACTTTATTTTTGGCAGAAAAATATTCACTTTTGGTTGCCGTACTGATTAGCGTATGCAGAAAATCAAGTAACACTATCTGCAGTTAAGCCATTCGCTCGAAGAAAAGGAACTTGTTATCACCTGCCTGACATACACATTTGGCTCAAAGTCTTCTTGTACAATCACATGGATATTTTGGCGTATATACTGCATTTTCAGAAAAAGCTGAAAAGCTCTGAAATAAAAGTCTATTATTCCACATATTTGATAGAGCGACATCTAAAACCCAACATATTTAAAATAAAATTATTTTTTCCGTTGCGAATAAAAATCATGTTATTTCATTGGTTTGTTATCTCTGAATGAAGAGCTCATGATATAGCTGTAATTTACTCTGGAAAGATGAAATAAGTTGCAAAAAATGTTTGTTAGTTCACAAGGTTTTGTAGTTAAATACAGCATGTTAGTCAGTGTGGATTTAACTACAGACAATGCAAACTTATTGTTGAGTGAAGGTTTGCACATATAAAACCACTCAAATGTGCAAGAACATTTTAATCCTTTAAATAACCACATTGCAAAGTTCAAAGACATTTCATGTATTTATTCTTGAGCATAAACCTCCCGATTTCAACTTTGAAAGCGCGGAGTTGACTCTCAGGAAGATGGCATTTTCGCCTGATGTGGAATTGTTTTTAAAAATTATGTGTGAATCATTGCATCATGATTCTTTGTGCCTTAGGGTTACTATCGTAACATATTAATCATTCGTTGGCGCAATACTCTAAACAAACTATGCTTTGGCGCAATACCATAACCAGGTGATGAGTAAGGCTATATTAAACTAACTAATATTTGAGTATTTGAAATTTTAATTCATTAATTTTCATACCCGTTCCTCCTCTGGGGAGTGTTGCAGGGGCAGCAGCCCCAGGAGGACTCAAAACACCTCACGGTCAACAGCAATTTTAGATAGTTCTGCTGGTTCAACACCAAGAACGGACCAAGCAAAGTCGGAGGTGTAGTCACGCCAACTTGTCCTTGGACGACCTCAGCTGGGCCGCTTTCTTCTTCTCCAAGAGAAATCTAGGGAAAACATCGCGACCTTTTCACTGCCTTCATCGACCTTACAAAGGCATTTAACACCGTCTGTCATGATCTGCTGTGGCGAGTCCTGGGAAAATTTAGATGCCCTCCGCATTTTCTCAGCATCTCAGAGGAATTCCATACTGGTATGAGTGCCCGTGTGGTGCATGGAAGAAATATTTGGAGGGTTTTGGTGTAAATACAGGTGTGCAGCAGGGCTGCGTCCTAGCATCTGGTATTTTTAACCTCTTCCTTGTGATTCTTGTCTTCCGTCACAAAATCTCTGCTGCAGTCGGCATTCCCATCAAGTGCAGGCTCGATGGTAGTTTGTTTGATATCCGCCATTTGTAAGCAGTGACGAAAATAACAAACGACACCATCTTCGATCTACAGTACGCAGACGATGTTGCCTTACCCAGCCACACGCCAGACGGGCTGCAGCGACAGGTAGATGCAATCTCTTCTGCATACTATCGTGAAGCACTGGTCGTTAACTCCAAAAAACGGAAGTCTACCTCCCATCAGATTCGTCGCCAACCCCAACCTTTTTCATCAGTGGGGATCGACTTGGCCTCACTGAACAGTTCACGTACCTGGGAAGTATCATTACCTCCACATGTGATGTTATTGCTGAGATTTAACATCGTGTTTATCCCTGGAATGCTATCGTGGTTCTAGCAGACTCAGGTCAAATGAGGTCACCACGTGAAACCTACGTAAGCACGCGTCGGAGCGCTTTCCACGCTTCAGTGCGTTCATTTTTTGTGTGACTTGTTGATAGGTGCGCGTGGAGTCATTCTCTATGGGCCGTTCGTAAAAATATTATATCCGACAGATTTAGCACAAAAACTGCTATCTCTGCGCATATTTAGCTATCTCTGCGCGCATTTAGCTATCTCTGCACGTATTTAGCTGTCCCAATGGGGCGCCGTTTGTAAAAATATTATATCTGACAGACATAGCACAAAAACAATGGGGCGACGTTCGTAAAAATATGATATTTGACAGATTTAGCACAAAAACTGCTATTTCTGCGCATATGCGCATATTTAGCTATCTCTGCGCAGAGATAGCTATCTCTGCATGCATTTAGCTATCTCTACGCAGCGACAGCTATCTCTGCGCGGATTTAGCTATCTCTGCGCAGATATAACTATCTCTGCGCGCATTTAGCTATCTCTTCACGCATTTAGATATCTCTGCAGTGATACTAAATGTGCGCAGAGATAGCTAAATGTGCGCAGAGATAGCTATCTCTGCGCAGAGATAGCTAAATATGTGCAGAGATAGCAGTTTTTGTGCTAAATCTGTCAGATATAATATTTTTACGAACGGCGCCCCATAGTTCTCGCTCTTTTCGATTTTACAGTATAGGGGAAAGGTAGTGATTTCGTGTCTAGTAGACCCGACGTTATGGTTAGTGTGAGTGACCTTACGCTGTATTGACTATAAAGCGCCAGGTGGCTGCAAAGAGCTGAAACTCACTCAGCGCATGCTTCTACGGTCTTGTTGGCTGTATACAAAAGAAGTTCTTCATGCCCATAATTTTTTATATGAGTAATTCAGTTCAGTCATATATGAAACTTACGCTATATTGGTCTGTTTGCCTTTTCATCAAAAATCGTATGATATTAGAGCACAAAGTAACTTTGCTAGTGCTCAAACTGTTCAGTGAGAGTTGTATTTTCAGTGTAGTTTTTGTGATAAGCTTTAGTTGAAGGAAAGTGTATTTTTTTTTATTTTTGAAAACCGGGTCTCGCACACCCAACTTCAGTATTAACGTGACAAAAATCGAACGATAGTAATCCAGGGTTCCAATGATTGCGAAGTGCATTGTGGGCAGCTTTGTTGTCAGCATTTGATTTAGTGAGCTGGCAGTTGTGTAGGCAACGTGGATGACTCCACGCTGATTGTAAGCATTTTTGGTAGAGTATGAAATTATTCAGGAAAATTGTGTTGTAGACTTGTGTTGTATCTTTTCACTGTGCGAGAACAGAATAGCCAGTTTCCCAGGTATACAATTAGGTAAAGATGTATTCGTAACCCTCACCTGTAAAATTCAGTTTGAACTCAACACTTTGCACCAAGGATGGCCAACCTGTGGCGCAGTGGATGCTTAGAAGTGGCGCATTTCATCCTTTTGATGACAAGAAAGTAACCCACTCCTGCTCATTAATTTTAGTGATTTTATTTTTCCTGGACGCCCTTTCTAGCAATGCTATGTTTGTTATTGATCAATCTGGCTTTACAGTAGTTAAAAACATAAGTATGGTTTTCCTCACTGTGGGAATGTAGTCCAGTAACTAGCGCTGACGTAACGTGATGATTTTAACGTCTTTGAAGACATTATTGGCTTTGAGCAGGCTTGCACAACATATGGCCCGCGAAAGCTTTTCTTGCGGTCTGCGAGAGCTTTTTCAATTGATGAAAATGTTGCAAAAGCGTGATCTCGAATAAGCAATTGTCGTTCCAAAACTTCTTCCATACTGCAACAAAATCTCTACATCGAAATGAAATAAACTTTTGCGGCCCGCCCGCAGCAAATTTATGTTGATAATTTGGCCCTTTGAGCTTTGTGAGTTGTGCAGGCCTGGCTTTGAGCCACTCCATAGAAAAACAAGATGATCATACATATTGGAGGAAGTAAAGTCATGTCTAGCAAACCAACAATTATATTTAATTAAACGTTTGAATGTATGCACTGATCGAGCACCATCAATGATTGGTACAGCCCCCTAGCTGCATCCTTGCTCGAAAGTATTTTTGGTCGTCCTTTCCTAAACTATCCTTGCATTATTCACCAAGATTCCCTGTGTGGAAAAGTTTTGAGTTTGCAGCATGTTATAGTACCAGATGTAAAGTGTGTGAACAAAATTAGAGCAAAAGGATTAAACAGAAAACAATTCAGAGAATATTGTGAACAGCCAGATGAGGAATATGGTGATCTCATCCTTCAGTGTGAATTGCGTTGGCTTTCTAGAGGACAAGTGCTGAAACGATTTCGGAAACTGAGACACATTGTGCATGACTTTCTAGAAAAGAAAGATGAGCTGCCCAAGGAAAAGACCCTTTTGTGTAATGAGATCTGGTTGTTAGATTTAGCATTTTTAGTTGATGTTACCAGCCATGTCAATTACCTCAATTTGAAAATGCAGGGCAAAGACAAACTGTTTCCTAGCTTAGCAAATGATATCAGTGCATCAATGCATTCAAGATGAAGTTGATACTGTTTATCTCTCAGTCAAAAAAAGGAATTCAAAAAAAACAAGGTGAATTTTTGAAAATGTTGTCAACTTTGCAAAATACACTGAAAAAATCAAATTACTACAAGAGGTCTTTGATAGTCGTTTTAGTGATTTTTCTGAAGAATACCGCATGGTTGCATTTATAAACCCATTTTCACTTAACATAACATTCTAAGATGCCTAGCAATATTCAAATGGAACTTACTTGAACTAATAACAAATTCAGTATCGAAAATGAAATTTGATGAACTTTCCTCATTGCCAAGTCCGTCGGAAATGATTGGTTTATGACGATCATTACCATGTGAACATTTTCCAAAAATGAGAAAATTTGCCCAGAGTTATGCGTGTGTCTTCGGAACTACGTACAAATGCGAGCAGTCATTTTCTTTCATGAAAAAAATCAAAAACAAACTGAGGTCGCGATGATCCAATTCCAGCTTGAAGAACTGTCTGTTGCTTGCAGTTGCGAATTTAATTCCTAATATTACTGGTTTGGTGAAAGCAAAGCAGAGTCAACAGTCACATTAAAGTCATTTATGTTTATTTTGCCTGGGTAAAAAATTATTTTTTTAAACTGCTAATCGTGTTCATATATTATTATTAGCACTTTCTGAAGTAAAATGATCAATTGAAATTAAAAAGTGTTATGTGAGATCTTTTCCTTTACAACTGCTGCACCTGTCATCATTATTATTAAATAAATTTGGTAATGCATGTTTATATGTTTGTTAAATAAAACAAAGTATATATTTTTCAAATAAAAATACGTTATTATAACTTCAAAATGTGTCCATAAGACCACACGTTTCAAAGGACTGAAAGAAAGTGAACGTTTGTGTGGCGCATCTGAATTAAGTGTGTAGACGATTGGCGCATGGAATCAAAAGGTTGGCCACCCCTGCTTTACACCAATGAGAAATCCAGTTATTTAACCAATAGCACTGTGCCGTTCATGAAAGCACAGTCATTTTAGCCAATGCGAAATTGTTTTACAGTTGTGTTCAGAAGCCTTTATCACAAGAGAGCGCTAATTTTTGCAATTTGTGAAAATTAACATTGAGTTTTGTCTACAAAAGTGTCCTTGTTTTTCAACGGTAATCCATAGAGAGTAAAGGTTTGTATTCGAGGTAGTAATATAGAAAAATATGTTATTGCTTGCGGTGTATTGTTTTTTATTGTCATGTTTGTCTATGTGGTCTTGTGATGGACGTTTCACTGCTATTATGCTAGTTGGGAAAATCGTAGCCCAACTGTTCATTAGATCAGTCAAATTTTTTGCTCTTCTCGTGTGAATTTCAGAAAAAAGCCTAATATTAAATGATAAAGTTGTTCTGAAATGATAAAGTTAAGTAGTTCCTTTAAATATTACAGTTAAAAACCACTTTTCGCGCTTGTACAATGGAATTTTATTAGATTTAATCATTTTAATTGGTTTACGCTCTGGTAGCTTCTATCTGTTTTGGCTGTTTGAGTTTAAATGACTACCTCTAAAACTTGATTGGCAGTACTGCCGTAAGGTTGAACGCTTTGGTCTCGTCGCTGTTTTTCAAAAGCGCCTTTTCACTTATGCGTGCCTTTTGCTATTACTGCTGTTTATGGCTAATTCGTACCCATTTTTGTTTTTCCTTTCAAAATTACCTGTCGTATGATAGGGTGAAACGGTAGGACATTTTCCTAATAAATTCACACCAAAATAGCAACAAATTTGATTGTAAAATGCCTGCTGACAAACGCGCAATATGTTTGTTAGGTCTTCCGAGTTATTACTTTAGATATTAGGCAGCCGTTGTTATGTCATCGGCATACATACATATTGAAAAATGCTTTTACAAACATTTGTTATAATAAATACACGTTTCTGTTGATATAAACATTACGTGCTAAATGCAATATATATTTATATTGAGGTCCTTCAATGCAGGCTTGTGGGGGACCAAACCACCTAGCTCCAGCCCTGGATGCAAGCACCAAATCATCCGCAAAAATCAAACGGTTGATCTTGCAGCTTCCGAAAGTGGCCCCTTGTAGACGTGGCTGTTTCTGTCTGACAAATTCATGCAAACTATAAATAGGAATGGTGATAGCACTTACCTATGTCAGAGTCCAACACCCACTGTGATCGGTTGTGATTCAACTCCGCCTGCAAGGTCACAAACCTCTGAGACACACTTTCCTTGTTGCGCTCTGTATGAGGCACCCCCTAAGGAGATGGAGCTTTTTTTCCCTACATTTTCTTGACCATTTTGTGTTTAGGAACGAAGGATTGCAAAAACTATTTGTCCAAAATTTCAATTAATTTGACAGAATCCTGCAACAATTCACAATTTTTCTCTCTCGGGTTCGAGGGGTGATATTGCCACCGTTTTTTACACTCGAGTTTTTCACCACAGTGGGTTCACAGCTTATGCATTTGTAATCCAAATTCCATAAAATATTAGACCAAAGCCTTTTTTTCACGGGGCACAATTTTTTCATCACTGTCACAACCTATGACAGTCTCTTCAACCGGCGTGATCTCCAGGTTGTAGGTTATCAGAACCATGCAGGTTTATCCACGGTAAACAAAATTAGAGTTTTTTACCACTCTTTCTTTGGTGCACCATTTCAATTCGAGGCTTTAAATCCACTCCAACACCTGCCGTGGATTTTATATTTAATGTTCAGTGGGTTTTACATTGCACTCATTCAGTGTTATGTACAATCCACGTCTGTACCTATAAATATATGACACACGATTATTGCATCAATTAGGATGGCTCTTGCATGTCTAGCCACCTAACAACTTTACAGAGCAATGCCAGCGCAAAATCACGATGCTTGAGATAAAATGTGTTTATTTGCAAACGCAAAAGCAAACCACAAACAAGCTCGCAGAAGACTAAAAGAAATTTTAAGCGGCATTATTTTGCATGACTGTGTCGAAATGCCAAGGAGTGTAGCGTTTGGTGGATTACGAAAATGAGTTTGTAGGTTTTTTGTTTTTCAAGGGTCGAATGTGGATGAGCAAAACTGTTACCAGAAATCAACTGAAGAATCGAAAACTTTCAAGCTGCAAGCTTAAAAAACTATACTTATAGTAATGTATGCATTGGCCTTTACTGCGCTTCTTAATTTTACGACACTTGTCTAAGACATGAATGTAACTTTGGTGCATACACGACACAGAAATAAAGACATACAGGCGTTATAATTCAGGATCCATGTAGCGTCATAACTCAAAGCGAAAATATTTTCACATGAACCTGCAGCTATGTTATTAAAGTTTTCAACAGTCAACTCTTTTGGATATACTATAATTGTAGGCTTGTTCTTTGCGTTAGCTGCTAACAACATATGCAAAATTATTTCTGCCTTTTCCATTTTTTTCTGATAGGTTCGTTTCAAATATATCGCCGATACTTGCTTTTGAGGTGTAAAAATGCATGTGAAATTTTTTTTCGTGGCAAGAAAAGAACGGGGTAGACTTTCGTTGCAAACAGTTAATGCAACAAGTTTCACTCCAAATCTCTTTTCATTCATTTGATATGACAAGTAAAGGGCTATTTTAGTATTTTACGTGTTGAACATCGCACATTTCAAATGAGGCATGTTAAATTCCTTCAACATCAATAGTTTCCCATAATTTCCAGTGAAATATTTGCAACAACCACGTGTTGTTCCATAATCAAACAAAACGACAAAAGGGGTAGAGCCTAGGCTAGTACTGCTGAATTGAGCCTTGGTCATACAGATCAAAGAAAACACTGTTTTTCTTCTGTATAGATTCTAGAATGTTTGCACAAGTGCATCGGACTTTGTGGGGAACCTTGTCCAACTTTATGTCGTGTTTGCAAAGAAGACGAAGTGAAAGACATATTTTTCGGAGATGAAGATGATGAAGATGCAAGGTTATGACAAATAATTTTTAACTAAGTTCACATAAACACTGTGTAATTTTTGTGTAAGTGTTGCTAATCGAAACTCACACAATTAAAATAATTTTGTTTTTAAAAAAGAATGGCATGATGTCAAAATTAGAGTAGTTTTTATTCCCTACATAAAAGTAAGCATGAAATATACTGCAAGCATTAAAGCTTATTTATTCTGTGTACATCCTTATAAAAAGTAGACAGCACACCCACCTGTTTTTTTTTGTTTTGTTAACTTTGGCGACGGCAATTGGCGGCAGGCCTAAGCCTGAATTGTGCTTCTTGCCGGGCGGTTGATGTGAATGCTCTTGCCCAAGGAGCGCTACGGCAATTCACTCAGTGGCTGTGGATCGAACACTCAACCTTCCAACTGGGAGGCGGACACTTTACCTCTGAGCTAATGCCGCCCCCTGTTCCTTAAATGAAATATGGTTGCCTGCTGTGACACAGAGAACAGCATATTTTCTACATTTAAGCAACCTTATGCAGATATAAATTCAAAACAAAGAAAATATGTTTTTCTGTAATTTAAACCTAGTATGTGTGCTTTTACAAATCAAAGACTATACGGTTGAAATATCTGTGTGATAACAAACTGCGACGCTTTGCATTACTTGTCCGAGATACTGTAATTATAACATATCTTTTGAAGTCTGTGCTTAAAGGATTCAGGTGTTTTTGTCGTTAGTAAACTAAATGCCAAATATTTTTCACCTCGCGTGAAGCAGATAAAAAACACTGTCATTTAATGAAAATCATAAACGAAGTATTTTTGTTAAAAGCTCAACTGATGGCGCAACATAAAAATCAGTTTTTATCACTACATTAACTTTGCTGTATTCAACAGAAAAAAATTAATGGGAACGAATGGAACATTGCCTCCAAAATTGGATTTTGCATATCATGACCAAACCCTTTAGAGACCAGCGTTCCCAAAATGAGAACACACTTTTGAAAGATCGTAAATATTCCATGTAGTCAAAACGCGCACTAAGTTTCCTTCATAAACTTCTTATAGGTTGATGTTATCTAAATTATGCATCCCTTCACCGTGTTCCAAATCATTTCTTGTCAAAGATGGATTTCTTGGATGTTTGGTTAAATACATACTTGTTTATCGTAAAATATTTTCTGGAAAATAGATCCTACGGCGTAACGAGGCTAAGTGCCGCCCTTTCCACCCCTCAAATTTGTTGGCAACAATTTAAAATGAAAGAAGATCATGTTTCGTATCGAAATAAGAAATAATAAACCATCTTGAACATCACAATCAAACACTTACAAACTGAAATGAGTCTTGTTTTTCAATGTCGATTATGAGTCCTCTTTTTTCTGCTTTTCTCCAACCTTCTTATTATTACTCTTCCTATTTTTATGCTCTCTTTACAAAAGCATGTATGCACCAGGCATATTTCGTCAAATTTCCTTTTCTGTTGGCTTTCAGTCAGCGTTAAGCTGCACCACTTGGCTTTAATCGTTTACTCAATCCAGGGGAACAAACGAAGAATTTGAGAAAAGTAACGGCGGCATACCTACTTTACAGACGTAAACATATATTTATGTTAAAGGTTCGTGTAGTATCCCTTCTTTAACTAAAAGAGTATATATACCACATATAACAGGCAGAGGTGTACGGAGTCTGAAATTTTTGACTCCGACTCCGCTCCTGCTTCGGCTGAATATACTCATACTCCGCTCCGACTCCAAAACATTTTAAAGTTTTGGACTCCGACTCCTGCTTAAACTTCAAAGTGGATTATCTAAACTTTTGGCACTGTCTAAACGACCGTATCCGGTTTTCGCATTAAAAAGACTAAAAAAACGTATCAAACGAATCTGCTGAGCACTGCAATACATACATGCCAGTTGCTTCTCAGATAAAGGATTAAGGTGGGGTGGCCATACAATGATACATTTTTTTACCCTATAGCCTACCCTAAACCCTAACCATTTGCCTTTAACTGCAAACCCTAACCATCAACACTAATCGCTAATAAACCCTAACCTTTGACACTGACACTGAACCCTAATCCTAAATCTAACCGTAACTAGTCCGAAGCAAAAGCATTTGTTTGCTTTTCGACATCACACTTGGTGTCCAAAATTTTTGACTTACAATGTTGTGTAAGTAGCCTACACCACAAGAAAACCAAATACAACAACGGAGTCACTGGAACTGACGAGTGTCTAGTCAATTCCCACTCGACCATGTTGACAATAGTGAGATTTCCCCAACTCAGTTTTACATCTGGCAGAAAACTGGATGCGGGATACGGTAGTTTTTGTCCTTCGAAACAGAAAAATGGAAATGCTGGTTGATTAGACACGACCTAAACTTTTTATGTGAGCTAAATTTCACTGGCCAACAAATTTTTAACGTATCACCATGAACAAGAAATTGTCTAAATCTTCACACACATGAAACTCATCAACCTAGCCGGACTCACATCCAAGCTGTATTTAAAATTTCAAGACATCCTGTGAGGTAGTTTTGCACATTTGAAGGTTATGTGATAACATGCTTTGTAGAAAACAATCTGCAATAATAATAATAAACAAACTAACCTCTTTTTAAAAAACTAACTCCGGCTCCACTCCGGCTCCGGCCCTTCCTTAGAAAAATCAACTCCAGCTCCACTCCTATTTTCGAAAATCGTTAGGACTCCGGCCGGAGTCTACTCTAACACTCCGGCTCCTGTACACCTCTGATAACAGGCTATAACAGTGTTTCCCAATCTTTGTTTGGCTAGTGCCGCCTTTTCTGACAAACAAATTTCAATCGACCCCCTCCCATTCCCAGCACACATATCAACACAATTTTTTCGTATGGTATATCTGGGATGTTTGAAAATTATTAAAACAAGAATAGCGGAAAGATGCATTTCACTATAAAACTTAATTTAGTAAATTAACTCATATAGCAGTCGGAAACTGTTAGAGTTAATGATTCGGAAACTGTTGGAGTTCATGAAGGGCTCAATTTCTTCTGAACAGCATTAAACTTGGACAAGAAGATGGAGATTGCTGACTTGGCTTTAATGAGGTTAACACCATTCCCCTGCAATTACAAATTGACTTCATTGTACTTCGTGAAGATATCTGTGGACTGTGACAGCCAAGATACTGTATCTATGACACCCTTTGACAGTCACCTTCTGTGTGCAGCAACAGGCGTACAAACTCTCTTCATTATTATCCGAGTGAACCACATTGCCTAAACCTAGCAGAACATTTCTAAAACCTTTGGTGTCATTTGATCAATCAGTCCATTAATACTCTGCCACCTTTTTAATAAATTTTGAGTTCGGAGCATTGCAGGATTGAATTTAATCTGCATATTTTAAAAGTTTTTGATCTTAGCCGTGACGCTTGCAGTCGTCCACTGGCTGTACCATCTCTCTCTCCCTGAATTTCCTTTGCGCTGCTAAAGCTAAAGTGCGTTCTGAAACACACTTCGCTTTTTCGAAAGCTTTTCGATTCCCTTTAGGAAACTTATTCTTGTCGGCACATAACACTATCTGTAAAAAAATATAAACTGCCTTTTCACTTTCGAATTAAACTCGTACAAGGTTATTATTATATTTGTGATCATTAAACCACTCCATCCAAAATTAGCTCACACTTGTGGTTACAGGCTGAGTCTAAGTGCAAGCGTACATTCTCAAGCCTGACCGGTGATAGTCACTGTAACGAAACGGGCATTGTTAAGAAGCAGTTTATCCGTGTCAAGAAGTACAGCTGACGAAAATTCCAATCATAATCATTTAATTATAGAGGAGAATAGTTTTACTGTGCAGCTTACCTTTAGTGATGGAAACTGCAGTTCATCAATTTATCTCCTAGCATTTCACCTCTGTTTTGTTTCCAAAACGCTAAGTTCTTGTTTACAAATTACATGCATACATGTTTGTTGATCATACTGCTTTTTTATGCCATAAGGTTACTCAAAGTTAGTAAGACAACAGAAATGTAATTATTATCTGGGTTTCCTATCGCCCCCCAACCGCCCATTTCTGCTTCACCGCCCCCCATAGAGTTTCTCACCGCCCACTTTGGGAACCACTGGGCTATAATAACAAATTTGATATTAGGATGTCATTGATGCAAAGAAAGTTTCATTGTTCGCTTCACGTTTCAGTAGGGGTTAAATTCTCTTGGAATATATAAAATCCTTTAAACGTTAACTCTGTCTGCATTTGCCCGGGGCCCTCTTGAGATGCTGGACCTGCTTTCATGAAATATGTCAAACAGGTTTGAAACCGGCTCTGTTTGAGAAACGCTGGCATGCTGCCTTCATCGTGACCTGCAAACTTGGTCTAGCTCTAGCTTTTGGGTTGGGCTTCTCCCAATTACGCGTGCATAGTGTTACTGCATTCCTTGCCTTCGTTTGTTAGCATCATACAACTATTTCGAAAACTTTATTACCAAATCCTGACAGATCTGCCTTTTTATTGCCTAGCAGTGATTACAACGTCTTACAATAAGTTCAACGGTAATCGCTCTGAACAACTTTATTCAGTATAACCATTGCTAAGTTGTGAAACTGTTTCGATGAACGTTCCTCGTAATACAAGTCTTCACCACAATCAAACCTAAACGTATCATTTGCCCATGTGTTAGGTTTTCAGACAAAGGTTCATGCCTCTTGTTTATCAAAATGAGAGCAACATCTTTTGTAAGCTTTTCTTTTCGAAATGGCTTTTCTATGACTGCAAATGTCAACTGCACTGTTGAACAAAGGAAACTTCTACGAAACCCACGTTGCGTATCGGCTGGCTCTGATCCACTCCACTTGCAGTTGAAGCCTACAATTTGAGCTTTGAATTACCCACACAACCACCAACTGCACTGTCTCACTTTAAGAACGTCAGTTTCCAATACCATTACGTCATACAGAAAAACATCAGTTCTATAGAAACTGAGCAACGTTAACTTCGCAGAGTTCTTCATTTCAACCGCCAAACTGTAATGTTGGTAAACCCACCTAATGACTGCGCTACGGTTTGTGGCACTTATTGAAACTATTCCACTGGAAATTAGAAAATAGCGTGAGACATGCCAAGAAATTTTCGTTGCCAATGCCTGTGTGTCAGGTGATGCAATGATGTGCCGTTGAGGTGCTGCTAAGGATCAACAGACAGGAGAAAAAGGATTAAGCCTGGATTTGAGTAATTACCATGATTTCATGTAAGGCTTTTTTACTTTTATTTGCATTTCACTTTTATTTGCTTTAACGTATATTTGCATTCAATTATTTGCGCCAATAAACTCAACTCAGTCACTTTGCTACGCCAATTAATAGACCATAAAGAATTTTCTGTTTTGCTGATCCAAACATTAACTTGCAACAGTTATTTCTATCAGTGGAACCCTGGTCTTTCACAGCACGGAAATATTCATATTTTCTCAACAGGAGTTAGTGCAGATATTTTTTTGTACCTTTATCATTTTTTCACTGCCCTTGTGATATACTACAGATCATGTGTTTGAACCAAATGCTTAATTAAATGAAATAAGTGAATATGGGATCGCCATGTTGAAGAAACCTTTAATCCTGTACTCTTGTTTCACACACCAGCTGCTGAAGCAGCTCATTTCTCGACAGTTGTGAAAATAGTTTCTCGCCCTAGTACAGTGCCATGTACAGCCTTGATCATCTTGACGTTCAATTGAAAAATGAAAGTGTGCTATGTAGAGACAGGATTATCATGCTACTCTGCTTCAAGCTGCTCCCTATTGACCTGCACCAGTTGCACTGTAATTCGCCTGCGAATGTATATTCCACTCCATGTATAACTGATAGCGTCACAGAAGTCGTTATTTTACCCGCATAATCCTTTCGACATTTCCATCGTCCAGCTCCATTTCACGAGATTTTACTTTGTAAAACATGGATGCTTCTGAATATTACGTGAAAACATCTCGGTTTCGCTTTCTTTCATCAGCATAAGCACACAAAAACCTAAACGAGGAAGTGGAGCTTGTCGCAATACCTCCGGAGCCAGGAGGTACAAATATTGACAGAACAAAGCGGGAGATGATTTGCTTCATGAACGCCATTGTTTTCTGCACACTACGAGCAAATGAAGGTTCTGTTCCATAAAACGAGTTTTTCATATCACTGTCAATCACAATTTTGGCCTTTGCAAATTTCTGATGTATTACCAATACAAAATTAAAAACAACTGTCAACAGATAGTATCTTAGAAGTGTATGGATGAATCAATCGTTCCACATTGCGGTCACCACAATGTCAAACAGTTTATAAATAAAAACCGGGGTAATTTGGATACAATGTGTGGATGCTGTGCAGTGCTGACGAATTTTGGTGGAACGTTCAAGTATACAGTACTGTGGACATACCCTCAGAGAACCACTCCGTTATGCTCGCATGTTGTAACAGCACTGCATAATCCAGAACACAATAATAAACAACAGGTGATTTTCTTGGATAACATTTTTGCAAGTTGTTGCATGACCTGGTTGCTGATTAGTTTGCAAACGAGAATTGCTAGAAACAGCACAGACGGTTTTAGGATAACCGATCAGATGACGCTGTCATGTCTGTGAGGTAGAGCAACAAATGTCCAGTGAAAACTGTGAGCAACTATTTTACTGTAACATCTGTCATCAAAAAAGAAAACAAGATAAAAATGAACTCAGAACAAGAGCAGTGGACCAAGTTCATGATATGAAGATGTAAAGCAAAGATTGTAAAGCAACTAAAAACATAGATTACAAGACTTTGTTTGAGTGGCTCTGGAGTGCACCCCAGCACATAAGATAGGATGGCGTGAACGCTGAAGTCTGTGTTGCAAAGAAGATGTGTGTTTTTTCCAAGAAAACTCAGCTTCTATGTGCAAAGTGCGAAAAAAGATTAATGGCAAGCACACTGAACTGTTCCACACAGTGAAGAAAACTCTACCTTTATAGTGGTTGATATTTGGCGGTTGTTTTCTGCAATTGCTGTTTTGCTATACATATTATGTCATGAAATGCAACCAGCGTACTTTGATATGAAACGTGCATAAAGAAGTCGTAATCTACGGAAAGGCATTTCAAACACTACTAAAAGGCGCAATACGGTAGAATACCAAGTGATTCGCTACAATCTTCGCAAAAAAGAGAAATGGGTAATTTTCCATATTTTCAAGTAGGAGTAAATCGGAACGTTCAAGAATATAACATAACGGAGAAAAAAAAGTGAATTGAATTTTGCAAAAATTAATCAGTTATGATCTTATTGTGGCAAATAGTTAAATGTTTGCAAAATCACAAAAAAATATTGCCTTCTTATGTCTATGGGTGTTAACTAAATATTGAAGCTAATACCATCCGTCACCAGGTTCGTCCAGTTGGAGGATTGTGGTCACATCTTCACCTACCAGAGTCTAGACAGATGGATGCAACAAGATGAAGCGGCAGGACCTAGAGGAGAAGCAGTTGATGTCAAAATGAAAGAGTGTCCACGGTGCAAGACTGTTGTCCGTCGATCACGAAGATATGGAAAATACGTCAATCAGCAGCTAGAGCAAGTTTTTTTTATGTATTTTATATTTATATTTCAGCAGAAGATTGCCACGTGCAACAATATTTAAGGTTACCTTGCTCTGCAGCAGACACCAATTGCCGCGCAAATGGCCAATTTTCTTTGGAAATAGGTCGGACTTTGATAGCTGGGGCAGGGGTCTACAAACACGGGGCTGCGGCCGGTCCGTGAAGAAATAGTTAATGGGACGTGCAGGACCGAGGACAAATTGTCCAAATACTTGCAAATTTTTTTATCTCTGTGGAAAATCCCACAGTTGTTTTGGGCCAGCTTTCACGATTCCAAGACTGCGCCCCTGGGCAAGCAAAAAAGTATAATGTTATTAGTAATTAGTTAATTTGCATGCACCAAACTTTCGTTATTTTATTGAGGTCCGGTCCGCAAAACAATGCCCGGGCTTAAATTTGTTCGTTGCGCGAATAAGGTTGCCGGCCCCTGAGATAGGATACTACAGCTGTTTGGCTATAAGCACTGATACATGTATCGTATAATGTCTTCACTCCCACACGCAACGCACTAGACTTGAGCATGCATCACAGCAGCAAGGAACACACAAATACATGAAAGAACACGAGGATGTGGCCGTAGTAGAAAAGTATACGCTTGATAGAGCTAATAGATTTTTTAAAATGAAACACAAGCATGAAGGGCACACGCATTGATGACGCCATCACGGTTATTATAATGTAATACTGCAATGACTTATAAGTACACCGATTTATAAAATATGATATGAATTAGTCTTGAGAAAAAGACAAATGTCCAATTTTGAACAAATGCGACGAAATCTAAACAGCATGAAAAAATACGTATGATCATTGCCAGTACTGTTTGAAACACTTTGTTCACTTTGTGTAAACACTTGTGGTTACTGTTTAATTGAAGTTTACTTTTGGAAAATCATGAATTGTGTCGAAAGCTTAAACTTCTATAAACATTAAGAGAAAGGGCGAAATGATATATTTTCACTATGCGCATTTCTTTTAAACTATAGGTTTTCCATTTCAGGAGATGCACTATTTGAGTTACGCACTTTGCACAAACTGATGGATTTCAAGCTGTGGTTCCCTGGTCGAATAACATGATTACTTTTGAATAAAAGTGTCAAAAACAGCTTTTCAAAAGTTTCTAGAAAAACAAATAGAAAGTTGATAATAGAGCGGTTGTTATCCTGTACTTCATAATGTTTGACATTTTGTTGCCTACTTGCAGTGCAAACATCACTTAACTTGTACCTCATAAAGTCCACCCTCAATCGCTTTTCTCTTAAAGTAAACTGCATTCTTGTCAAGTTAAACGTTTTTTATTTGTTGTTTAATGCTTATTATGTGTGATGGGGTGAGGTAGATCATAACATGTTTTCAACAAGGTAGAAGTGTATTTCTGTATTTGGTCGAATTCTTCGGTTTAAATCTATGTTTGAATGCTTGAACAAGTAGTAATGGCAGTTAGTTTTTTATTTTTTCTTCAATTTTGCGTTATCCCCGCTTCAAGAATCGAATCAACTTTTCAAGATGTCTGCATACCTATATTCACTAAGATAAAACTCTTACCATCTTCAAATTCTGATTTTCTATTCATGAAAACAGCAGTTTGCTTTGTTGTCCTGCATGACTTTATGCGAAAACTCGTTTTGCTTTTGCTATGATTCTTGATTTCTAATACGAAAAATTTTTTTTCCATATTTAAAAGGCATATTACTTCCTGATTTACAGGCTGTTGAACAAAGTTAAAACAAGATTGAGAGGAAGTGATAAACAGGTGAAGGAGAAGTTTAAAGATCTTTCCATCAAGATGAAGAAAAACATTTATTTCAATTTATATTTTCGATCTCATCTTAAGCTTCCCCAGGTGCGATTTGTTGTTTGCTATGGCATCATGGGTTTAAACGAATTGCTGCATTTCAGTGTATTTTCATTAGAGAGAGGAGGCAACCCTAGCTACACTTCATGTAGCAGAAGTAAAGTTTGACTGTCTTACTTCTCTGGCAAAACTGCATCAAAAATATGCGGAGCGAGCCGGTAAGCTTTTGCTTGTTTTCTTCATGTGTTATCGAACATGGCTAAAATCTCAAAAGTGAATTTGTAAAAATGTGTAATGAAATCGAACAACTTTGGGCGGTTGCTTTAAAAAAGCAATATTGTTAACGACCGATTTACATTCATTGTTCAACATTATCGCAGGAAGCATGCCGTTTCCAAGATATCAATTCACGTACAGTCGAGAAGACGAAAAAGTATTCAAAGATGAAACAGATCATTTGGCAAAATGGGTGAGCAATGAACGGCACAATTTTTGCGAACAAGAGATCGCTGATCTTAACTGCGAACTTCAGCGATTGAGGCGAGCTTGTGCATTTCTCCTGTTGAAGAGAGCCATCGAACAAAGCAAGGTCCACGACACACTGAAGGCTGACAAGTGAGCTCGCAATGGCAGTATTTTAAAGCTTTTCTAGTTTTTTTGTCTAAAATCCATCTAATCTACTGGTTTTGCACATTTTTTTGGACCGCAACCCATTATAGCAACCCACTATAAGCCAACGACCCCAATCTAAAGAAACATCTACTTGCGAGCGCTCCAAAAATGGTTCACGACCCTCTGGGTGTTGCGATCCAAGGTTAAAAACCACTGATCTTATCTAAGTAAAAGCTTCGGAGATATTTAGAAATTTGCAACTGTAAAATTAAATGGAAAATAATACTGGTTTCAACTGAAAATAAAAGTGGTTTGACAGAGGGAATGGAGCTGGAAATCCGAACTTTGAGTGCACGAACAAATGAAAATGCTGAAACGTTAAATCTGTTTATTTTTTCATCAAAGTGCTGTACATTGAAATTCGACTGTTGAATGCTCACCACGACATTTGCTGTTTGCACTTAGTTTGGAACAGGCTCAGCACCTGGAAGAACTGATGCACAGAACACAGCGATTGCTTTTCGAAGACTTTCGTGCGTATCGAGATGACAAAAAAGACGAAACGGAGGAACTGTGCTCGAAAATACAAAATCTGGTTTGCTACGTTTTTACCTTTGAAGTCTTAAGAAGAGATATATTTTGTTATTCAGATTTAAACATGTCGCGCTGTAACGATGTACACTTCTATATTTTAATAGTTATGAATGTTTAAAGAATACGTGGCCAGATTTTAACAGGCAGACAAAAAACTTTATGAATTTTGTTACCTGCAGATACCCAAAAATATTCCCGGACTTGGTATCACGGAAGATGAGAGAAAAGAGATTGTCAAAGCGATGAACTTCAGAAAAGGTCATTGGTACAAATTTCCGAACGGACATGTTTATTGCATTGGCGAGTGCGGTGGAGCGACACAGAGAAGCACTTGTCCAGAATGTAAAGCCACCATTGGTGAGTTGCTTAAGAACGTTTTGAAAATTCTTAAAAACTGAAAGATATCTGATTGGCACCAAAATAAAGACCATGATTCCGACAAAATGTTGGCCAGGTATGTTTGCTTCGGCACGTAAGACAAGGGTGGTGGAAATTAGTATGGCGTTTGACAGAGAATCACTTTACTGATGAACTATACTAAGCTGGTTGCTTCAAATATTGCTCATTTAACATTTGCAAGAAGGCAAACACTATTCCAAATCTTTCTATTTTTTATGTTCTTTATGTTTTTATTTTCACCAAACTGGGAGAGCGCATATTCAGTGGAAAAGCTTTGCAGATATCATTCGTGGAGACCTGAGTGCATTTTGCATCGTATAAGGATCCTCTAATTTCCTGTGAAATCTCCGTTAAAAATAAACCAAAGAACAAACGAAAAAGTAAAGAAATCATCGCATTTGTAAGAAACGACAAGAAAACTTTCACCACTCATTTCAATGCTCCATTTTGCCACCGTCACTTTTCCTGTTATCGCTTACTTGAAAAAGATGAAAGGATGGTCTTGGCAGTATGAGCATATTCAAAGTCCCATAATATTATCTCTGGGATAAGATTTATTAAATTTAGTTTTTTGAAACAAGCAGTTCATACAATTTCAGCCTCATCAGTGCAGCAGTGTGGTGCATGAAGCAGTATTTGATAAACAACAACTCGCAAACTTTTTTCATGATTAACGTCACATCCCCGATTAAAAAAATGCAAGTTTGCTTCAATTTCAATATGAAAGTTATCGTTTGTGATACGCTGCACTCAAAATATTCTCCATCTCCTGTTCGGTGCATCGGAGTGTTACGCTGAAGAAAACTATGAGTTCATGTGTGAAGTATCTGCGCTTTGCCGAAGTGTTTCTTTAATTCAAGATGGTCAGTTTCAGGATAAATTTATTATTAGTTTTGCTCGGTGTGTAAAATGAAAAAAAAATTAACTTCGTAGCTCACGTTTTTTGGTTGAGATCTGGTGATCGAGTGCCTTCCAGTGAGAGAGAACTGGGAAGGTTTTCAAATGTTATTAACCACGGACGTAAAGCAGAGGTCATTATTATCATCTAAAAATTACCTCAACCATCACGTACTGTTAAGCAACAACGGTTGCGAGGTTGCTATATATTACTGGATATTCAAAAACTGATGTTTTTTCAGGCGGTGCAAACCACACGCTTGAAGGAACCAATTCTGTGGCGACAGTGATGGATGGAGCCACTCGACCAGCATACGGTCCTTGGAACATGTACATTCCTCCAGAAGAATAAGGACAGATAAAGGAGTTTAACATGTTGCCTGTAAATCTCTGAACACCAGATAAGATGCAAGCAAGTCTACATCTGATTTTCGCTGATTCAACTAAATACGTGTATCTGATACCAGCCTTTCTTGCTTGAAATATCAAACTTCTGAACTTGCATCTGCTGTGCTTTTCCATCTAATGTATTTATGTAAGTAGTTTTCACTAAGGTTTGCAAATATTTCTGTTTTAATTTCCCCAACGTTTTCATTAGTTATCACAAAGATCTCGCGATAAATCGAATCAAATTTCGACTACAGCTTGGCTGAAACCTTAGATTCCGTCATTGGTCTTGTTCACGTGATGGTGAAAAATGAACTTTGAGCGAAAAATGAACGAACTTTTTTGTTAACTTCATTACAATCTGGCGACACCACGGAATTTCGCTCGTTACTCTGTTGGTCACTGTCGAGTGTAAAATGTATTGCTTTGTATCATCTCACCTCGTATGGATGAATTAGACTATTAGTCAACGAATTTTGTATAGCAGATGACTTGCATGTTCTTATAATTTGTGAAATCACTTAGACATCGCTTTCTGAACGTATTTATAATAACTCGTTATTCGACCGCCCGAATCAGTGATTTTTGTTTGCTTGTGTTGAAAGCGGTACGGATACCGATCGCAGACATCTTTTGAAACTCTTGAGTTTAAATTTTGATGCGGTTGAAATTGCATGAGTTTTATGAACAATAGCTTGAGAGGTGTTGTCAGACCCTCATTGGAACTTCAGGGCAACAATAAAATCTCAAGTGATTTGCAACATCAAAGACGTTGTTCAAAGACTTCAATTTAAATGCAATTTCAATATCGTGGACGATTGCAACAACATGCTCTAAAGCACCACCCTAATATATGACTGCACGTCTAATATTTTGCTGAAAATGTGATGCTTTAGTGCTGCAGAAGAGAATGACGTCGCAACTACTTGTGCGAAAGCGTGCGTTATATATCTAGGGTTGTTTTATATCTTTTGACTAATTTTTTATTTATTTAGATTTAAAGGGTAGGTTATAATTTGATCCTTTGCAAAAATGTTTGTATTTTTATCATGCTGAGCAGTCTGTATATTCATGGTGTCTTATATTCGCCTAGCTTAGATGTTCTATCTTATTTGTTTTAGAAAAATGTTTCTTGTTTTGGTTTTTCTGCCATTCGTGCTGTGTTGGGTGTTGAACGAACGTACGAAACAATCAGAATATATGCATGGTGGAATTGGCATGAATACATTTGCTCACAAAAGGTGGGATCTGGTGGGAATGTGCCCTTCAGAAGCGTTGTAATTACGAAAGTCACTGCACTGTTTGTTTACTTTACGCAATTCTAATGTAGGTATTATTTCAAGTAAGAAACTATAAAAATTAACTGAATGATGTGCTATGTCTAATCGTCACAACGCCCGAAATAGGCATGAAAAAATAGCGGTTCCTTAAAAAGTACCAATACCCCTGCCCCTCGCCGTACGCCACTGTTCATACTGTATCTAACATATTTGGCCACACCAAATTTCCTCAATTAAGAAAGATCCACTCCTTTTTGTACCAGGCATGCTCTCTTAATCTGTAATGTTTCTCACTATATTCAGTGTTTTTTTCTAGCTGTGCTTAATTTTTCCAATTGTTGCTTTCCAGCACTTGTTAATAAGTAACAAACGGGGTTGTTTGACTAGATGACCGCGATGATCTGTCACCAATCTTTTGTGACCCAGTGACACTCTTAGTTTGCATTGATCAAATGTCTTTCTATTGTTTTTTCATTTATTCCAATTTCCACTGACAACTGATTACTTCTTTGCATGGTAGCGTCTTGCATTGCTTGTGTTTATTAGCTGAACCTTACAAAACAATAAATACATAAATCAAATTACCTTAAGCCTTTCACAGTTAATGCACGAGTCAATGAGAATTCAAGTAATAATCGGAAAACCAAAAAACGATGCCTTGCAGCGAGACATCATTCGCAACAGGTTTCGCGGCTGCAAACGCAGCACAACGTGGATAGCAAGTCTTTGCTCAACTGTTGTAAAACTTTGAAAACGACACCGATGCTTCAGCAAACTAACAGTAGGCTTTCATCATCAGGGCGAATGGTGACTCGAACAGGAGAGCAGTAAAATTTACTGAATGCGCGTGATTGGTTGACGCAGTGACAACACTGATAAGTACGTTGATACGTGGATAGGTAAAAAGAGTTTACAAGTGGCTGCAACAGCCAAACGGTTGCTGTGTGAAACCATCTACTGTGCTGTGCACCAGGGTTGCGGAGCAGGAGTGGTGATGAGTGGGAGATTTTTGCGTGGAGCCAAAGTCGGATTCCTAAAACATTGGGAGCCGGAGTTGGATTTTTTTGTCCGACTCCGCATGCCCAGTTGGATCACTTTTACATCACACTCCTAAATTGGGAATTCCAGTTGAAATTGTACAATTGCTTTTGAAACCTTTGTTGAATAAGAGATTTCTTGCTGTGTACCACGATTTCTTTGATTTTAACAGTCAAATTTCATTCCCCTTGTGTTAAGGAGTCGGAAATTTTGGAATGTTGGAGTCGGATATTTTACCTCCGACACCGCAACCCTGCTGTGCACAACGTTCAGACAATGGAACGTTGTGTGCTCAGTGTACTGTGCCTAATGTAAGGAAAATAGTTTTATTTCATGCTTTACAGGCGCTTTAAACTGTTTAGGTTTGAAGCAGTGTTTATTCTTCTTGGGGTAGTGTTAAGTTACATTTGTGTGAGATGGTAGGCAGGTCAATGTCAGGTACGGTAAAGGAAATTTGTTGCGTGTCTATTTGCATGCAGTATTCATTCTTCTGAAAAACAATAATATTAGGAAATTAAAATATAGGCCGGTATTGTAGAAATTCTAGCATTTTGTAAATGATTAATCAAAAAGACCGTCCTGCGAATATTGCTGAATCACTTCCACCACTATTGTCCAAATTATTAGATGCCCTAAAAATTTCTCAGGGACGAGTGCGGTCAATTTTTATCTTTTATCTGTAAAACTTTATTGGATGTTTCTTTTCAATTTACTTCACATATTGGATTGCAACGACCCAGTAAATCATCTTTTCGTGTTTTCGGAAAGTGAAAAACACACAGGAAACGAAAATTGTTAACGAAAATATTCTGTTACACTGTGTCAGCACAGTTTTGCATGTCAAAAACAAGCGTGAAATGATCTGTTTCCAAAAGCTCTAAAAAAATTGCAAAAGCTACATACACTTTGTCATAAAGTAGGAAACATCAAGGTTCATGATGAAGCAAATAGAAACAACAACAAAAATACGAAACGCTAAAATCCAAAAACGGTCAGAAAAGACTCCACACCAGGCTTCTAGCGTTAAATTTTTAACCAGTGTTGCTGTTTGTTGCAAGACAGTAAAGCGGATTTCTAATTTTCAGTAAACAACATCTAATTTGATCACACGATTGACATAAATTATCTGTTTGTGTCGCTCACATTTTTTTCGTTCCATTAGAATAAAAATAGTGTACTTTTGATTTACAGGAGATTAAACGAACAAAGCAGTACAAAAAACATAACACTCAGAAATCAGACATAAGATAACAAGATGAATAATACGCACCCCATGAGAGGTATAGAATAGGGCATTAGTAAAAACAAAACAGAAACAATACAACCATAGGCGTACCCCTGGGGCCCAGGAGCCGTGCCTCCACCGAAATTTTAGAATATCTAATCATTTTATGCTTTGAGAGGCGGTATTCCAAACAAAATACTGTTGCTAACCTAAAATCAAAAATTTTTCGCCACCCAAATATTTTTGTGCCGCAAAAATTTTGGGCTGGCTACGCCACTGTGTGCAACAGAAACACGTATGTTTTAATCGTATACATAACAAGAATTTACATAACACAGGTGATCGTGAGCAAGCAATTAGTGAATAGTTGAGGTGTGTACAGTTGAATCTGTAAGGCATGCACATAGTTGAGAGAAGTAAGCGACAATAGACGACAATAGAGGTTATGGGGCAGAGAGCAATGCAGCAACCACGACATTACACAACAAAGGCACGTAACAAACGAAAAATATCGTTTCTCCACACAAATCGCAAAGAAGCAATGCAACTACCCATGGACGGTAATGGATTAGGCTACCACAGGAACATGTTTGTCCCACCAGGTACACAGCATCCCCAAACGAAATTGAAGAAGAACAGGCAGAAATAGATAGAATAGGTAGAATAAGAAGAAGAATAGGCAGAAATAGATTTCAAAAAGTTCAACAGCAAACAGCATTCTAACAAGTGTTGGTACATAAAAAAACAAAACAGGATTAGTTTATGAGTGGAGTACACAGTTCTAGAAACGCTACCATTTTATTTATAATGCCATAACTTATGACATGTATCTACCTATCGCACAACTAATATCGGCTTCGTGACATTGGCATAATTCTCCACAATTTTGCTTTACAAAAATGTGGGCCTAAGTAGCCTACCAGACTTAAGTCAATGTCTGTGAGATGCTCATCCTGGAGGTGAACATCGCTCCATTTGCCTCGAAAACCTCGTACTGCAGCAAGGATGCTCCACGCAAATCTTTACTTTGCTGTAATGTATGTCACCAGTTCCATATTAGCTATAAGGCCCGTGAGGCACAGGCCTCAGGGCCCCTGCAGTCAAGGTGCCCCCAACACGAAAGCTGCCATCCAATGCAGTCATAGCCTGCCTACGCTCAATGATTCTTGCCCAACGTTCAATACAATATGTCAGGGATGGCCAACCAGTCAGTCAGAGACCAAGAGCCACATTTCTCAAGTTGTGTTACCACCAAGAGCCACATCATACACATGGGCACACATGAACATTACCCCTTCTCTTCCTTACTCAAACACATATTTTGCTCAGCTAGATTTGTTGCAAATATTACACATCAACATGACAATGACAGAACTGAACAAGCCATTTATTGTTATGCATGTTATTTAGTGGGACTTCAAGTAATTACGTAAGAGCCGCATGAAACCGGGTAAAGAGCCGCATGCAGTTCGCGAGCCGAGGGTTGGCCACCCTTGCAAAAGGCAGTGCGTGCAACATGAAAAAAACGCATTACAGGTGCTTGTGACATCATAGAAAAATGGTATGGCACCTTATTCACGACACAGAGGAAAAAAGCAGGGCACAGCGTTCCCACTTAAAATGGTATGGCACCTTATTCACGACACAGAGGAAAAGAGCAGGGCACAGTGCTCCCACTTTTAGGGTTTTTGACCCAAGATTGGAACTTTTGACCTTTTGGGGGAATTTTTTAGGGATTTTCCTAAATGTTTGAAAATGTGGAAAATGAATCATTTCAGTTTATTTTGCAAATTATGCTTGATTCTATTTTTAACACTTATCATGGCGCTCCGATTTTATGCGGCACCACCACAGATTTGGGGATATTTTATGTAAAATAGGGATTTTTGGTACTGTTCTTGGGAATTTTGGAGTTGCATTTGCAAGAGCCCTGGTGGGGCAAAAGTATGTTACGATGGTAGTCTAGCTACCTCAGTTAAAAAGACTAACTTCGTAGTGAAGGTTGTCGTTTGTGTTGTACGAAAACAGTGTGCCTCGTACCTGAGATTAGGGATATCATAAGTTCAGGCCAAATACAGCGGCAATACGAAAGTGGAGCGGCTAAAAGGAAACTCAGACTAGAGCAAGACAAAAAAAGATGAAGCGAGTTAAAGAAAAATATGCCATGTCTGCTGACATTGGTTTGAGGCAAGCTTGATCACCAGCATTAAACGTAAGAAGCCATCATTGGATGAAGATAAGAATGAGTGCGTTGAAACTAACGAAGCCAAAATAACGTCAAAGTCTAATTATCAAATCGGTGTAGCTGCAAGTGAAAGCGATGCCAATGTTAACGTTTCACAACCACCAGCAATTCTCTAATTTCGTTAAGTTGTGTGTCGACCAAAAACTGGGAGATGAGTCGCACGAAATATTTGTACATCGCCAAAGTCAGGAAAGAAAGCTGATATCACTTTTTCTAACACTGATATTATTCTGCGTATATATCTTTATTTAATGTGCTCAAACTGCAGTAGTGGAAGGTCATTTTCGAAACTGAAACGGATGAATAATTAACTCAGGTCATCAGTGTCGCAGCAACTTTTAAAACATTTGTCGTTGATGAGTATTGAGAGCAAACTACTACGGATATAAAACTTTGACAAGCTGATACATGAATTTCCTTGCAATGAAGTACGCGAAGAACTGTTATAGTTTGAGAGTCCAACATGGTGGGCAGCGACGGATTTACGCTTAGGACACGCGGAGCCCCCGCGCAACTCTCTTCTGCGACGACTCAATATTAACTAAAAATTTGCGAAACTGAGCAGAGGCATAACCCCACAATTTACCTTGAAACGGGCGGAAATGCAAATGTCTACTCTAGACGACTCATGTCAGTACAGCTACAACACGAAATATTGTGAATTTGGGCATAAGAGAGATGCAGGCCGTCTGTATGAAAGTGGTTACAAAAAAGGAATGAAAAAGAAAAAAGGTACTTACTTGATGTTTAATTTTCCACTGACAAAAGATGGCAACAACGCAAGACCTCCAGACACTGCAAAACTCCGATGAAAAGCAATATTATCAGTATTGGATCTTACGTTTGGTTGTTTTTACTAAATTTCGTGCAAACAGAGATTGCTTGTTGAAGCTCTATGTTAGTTAAATCAGCTAGAACAATTTCTCGTGAGCTTTTCAGTGAAAAACGTGTCTACATTTGCCTTACTTATGATAAGAAAAGCGTTTTCGTTTTCGTGTATCTACCCTTTTCACTTGATGTTGCAAAGTGTGTTATTTCGCGTTATGAACACGAGCATAGCCTATTACGGGGACAGCACAAGACATTGGTTTTTATTAAAAAGATGGGGACTCGAAAAATTTTGCCTCAGAGCCCCTGAAAGACTCATCTGGCACTGCATGTCGCGACCGATGCCTGCAGCTCCACGCGTTTTTAAGATATTTTTTCAACCAGTTTGATGTTGACCTTGGGGATTCTGGTGCTATCCCACCACTTGTGAAAACAAGAGCGTTTAATGAAGTCTTCTCAATGTCAATCACTTTTTGGTTGTACTCAGCCTTCTCTGTTTCATATTGCTCATAGGTCTGCCAAAGGGACTTTCTGGAATATGACGGTGAATTGTGATTGTGATTTACAGATGATTTGTGTTTTACTGTAGAAAGAAATTGAAAAGTAATTGTAAATTGATTTCTTCTGTGCAGAGTAATTGCATTGTAATTGAAAATATGAAGGAGTTATGGTTGCAGTTGTAGATGAACCGACGTAATGCAATTGATTCATCTGAAGCTTGATTCTTTCAGCTCTTTGAGTCTGTGTAGCTTGGAGAATTTCCTCCTGACTATCAGTTTAATAAAGGCGATACCCTTTTCGTTGGAATTAAAGGTTTGATGTCAAGAGTTCTAATTGTTAGAATGTCGTTTGTGACTACAGCTTTGCATTTTTCTTTTCGCGAAAACTCCTTTTTGTAAATGTTTTCTAAGAAGACTCTAATTAATAATTTTTGCTGATGATAAGAACAACGGCCAATGCAAATGAAATCAAAGATATATCAGACCAGTGGCGGATTCACACCAGGCGTTTGGGCGGGGACAGTCAAATAAGGGGGAGCCAAAAATCTTCTCTTGTTTAAACACCCCAGCTTCTCTGCAAAAATCAACGGGTATCACACAAAAGTTGTTACATTTTCTAGACCAAGAAAATGGCTATTTTTGTTTGTCGAACTATGAGATCTTTCAGGGAATAACCACAGTTTAAAATCGCCTTTTGTCATTATTTCAAAAAGTTGAAAGAGACGCCTTACGTAATGTGATTGTTTCGGGGCTTGTTTTGTTCTACCAAATTAACAAATCTTCGTAAATATAATATTTTTTTATCAATGACAAAATTTCTTCGCGGGCCGTAGTTTGCAGACTCCTGATCCAGACAATACGCCACGCATCTTTCTGTTGGTTGGCAGATTTCGCTAACCATGCCGAATTTGTCTTTTCGCGGACAGCGCGTGTAGTCAACGGGTTTATAATTACAACAAAAGGATCAAGACAATATCATATGACATTTGTCGCTGTTGTCAGGTGCGTAACCAGGAGGGGCGATAGATGCCGTACTCCTCTTGGATTTTGAAATGAAATATTGAACCGTTGAGCAAGAACTGTCATGACCGCGTACAGCCAATTAATCATTCCACCAAGCTGTAGATAGCTGGTATTTTGCCGATCTTTCTGCGTTAGTCCTGACTGCTGAGTACAATGGTTTGTTTAAACGCGTCGTGCAACCAAATAGTGATTCAATGCTACGCATCGCTGTCCCGTTGACGGAATGAGGCGTTGCAGAAATGCATTGTTAGGTCATAATTCCTTGACCTACTGGAACATGCTCTTGTTTTTTTCGCTAAGACATCTCGGTCTTTTGTCCCGAAAAAGTATTAAAACTCGTCGTAATTGTATTTACTACCCTACGTTTTAGGACATTATGACCGAATATTTTGACCTAATATTTTTTGGTCGTTTGAAACAATTCGGTCCATGACCGAACAAAATAGGCAAGCTCAATGCATTTTTATCAGAAACCGGCGAGCTGACGTACAGGGGCGTAACGAAGGGGTGAACAATTTCCCGTACGCTAAATCACTTTGGGGCGCCGAATCACTGCGTGGGGCGCCGGATAACTGCGGAAGGCGCAGAAAAGCCCCGATAATGTAACAAGTACTCTTCAATAGAGTAGATTTGCTTCCGAAAGACCTCAGATTCGAACATGGGGGAGCCAAAATGCCCTGGGTCCTATCTACCCTCAGTACGCCCCGTACAAATGTTGCGCCCTCATTACGCCCCTGCTTACATACAAATGTTGCTACAGATGTTCCTTTTAACACGCTGCAATATGATTCAATCAGGGTCATTTGTTCCCACAAGAAATTCATCCACTTTGGTGTTGCAAAACTATGATGCAGACGTTGGACACTGCGGAGTGGTCTCAAGGACTGCACTGATAGCAAATTTGGAACTGGTTTTTCGCTTTGCAGGCTTCTAAAATCTTGTGTCAGTTCTAAATTTTCCATACTTATTGCCTTCCTATCTTCATTACTGCTTTTCGCTTAAGAGCTGCCACCAAGCATCAAAAATGAACTTGCAACAAAAACAGACCAATTTTGCACAGCCCAACGGCAAGTGCATAAACTGTGCTAGCGAAAATGACCGTGTTTGTTATTGATGGGTAGCTCTCACGATGAAAACAAATAAGGGAACAGGAGTATTATTAAGAAACAATACCAATGTTG